>MDTG01010321.1_pt1 | contig 16493 bp, 18 predicted proteins | sample 811421 | NCBI WGS metagenome assembly MDTG01 (sample SAMN05326645, study PRJNA326480) | marine metagenome | isolation source: seawater | place: Pacific Ocean: South East | collected 2011
CTTTTTTACAATACTTTTTCTTATTTCTTTTGTTCGTTTAAGAAGATCAAATATTTTTTCTTCATTGTTTCTCTCAATATTTTCTTTAATTACTTTTATGTCCTTAAGAAAAAGTTCTAATGTCTTCATTAGGAATTTTTTATTTTTGACGAAAATATCAGTCCACATCTTTGGATCTGAAGAACCTATTCTGGTAAAGTCTTTAAAACCGCCAGCAGAAAAATTAATAAGTTCCTTCTTTTTTTCGATATTTAAATTAAATGCTGTCCCCACAATTGTAAAAGCAATTAGATGCGGAAGATGAGATGTGATAGACATTATCTTATCATGCTCTATGGTCGACATTATTGAAACTTTCATTCCAATTTTTTTATAAACTTGTGAAATTATTTTAACATTCTTATTGTTTTTTTTAGAGGGAGTTAATATACACCATTTATCTTGGAATAGGTTTTCTTTTGCATTTTTGGCTCCAGAATGTTCTGTGCCAGCAATTGGATGACCAGGAACCAAATTATATTTATTACCATCATCCTTAAGTGTTTCTTTTGAAAAAATATTTTTTACTGAACCAACATCTGTTATAATTTGACCCTTATTTGAGAAATTCGATATTTTCTTTATAAGTCTGTCAATCGATCCAACAGGTGTACAGATAAAGATTATAGAGCTCAGATTAATCCTTTTATCAATATCCTCTCTTGCCTCATCTATAATATTATAATTAATTGCATGATCTAAGTTTTTTCTGGACACATCAATTCCAACGATTTTCTTGCAAATTTTTTTAGATTTTATAGCAAGAGCTAATGAACCTCCAATAAGACCAGGACCTACTATAGTAATTTCCTTAAACATTAAATTTTATTTTATGTGAGTATTAATTCTATTTCTTTAAGAAACTTATTTAAATCAGGTGAAGTACCAATCGATACCCTAAAGAAGTCAAATAATCCATAATTATTTAGGTCTCTTACTAGAATTTTTTTTTTTTTTAATGAATTTAAAATATATGGTTTTTTATATTTCTTTTTATCAATTTTAACTAAGACAAAATTGGCGAAGGATTCATAGGCTGTGAGACCAAGATTGTTCAATTTCTCTGGAAGAACTTTTCTCCATCTTTCGTTATGTTGTATAGAGTGTTTAATGAAATTACTTTCTTTTAAAATTAGCATTCCGATATTCTGGGCTATGACATTTACATTAAAGGGTCCTCTTACCTTTTCTAATGTTTCTATTATTTTTTTATTTGCGTAAGCCCATCCTAATCTAAGACCAGCAAGTGCATAAATTTTTGAAAAAGTTCTAGTTACGATTAAATTCTTGAAATTTGGAATAAGTTCTATACCGTCTGTATATCTATTATCAGTTATGAATTCAGAATAAGCTCCGTCTAAAACGACAATAACGTTTTTAGGAACCTTATTTAAAAAATCTATAAGTTCGTCCTTAAAGATTATAGTTCCAGTAGGATTATTGGGATTAGCAATAAAAATTATTTTAGTTCTTTTGTTAATTTTTTTTAAAATGTTCTCACATGAAACCCCTAAGTCTTTTGATTTTGCCGTGATTACTTTGCATCCTGTTGCTTTAGCTATAATAGGGTAGTAAATAAATCCAAACTCACTGCATATAACTTCGCACTTCTCATATGAAAAGGTTTGAGCTATTATTGAAAGGATATCATCAGAGCCATTTCCACAAATAATATTTTTAAAATTCAAACGAAATTTTTTGGCTAAAGATTTTTTCAAAAGGATAGAATCACCATCAGGATATATATTTGATGAAAGTAATAAATTGCTAGTTTGTTTAAAGATTTTTTTTGGAACAGTAAAGGGCGACTCATTCGAGGATAATTTTATAACACCTTTATTATTAAGATTCGAAGACTCACCTGGTAAATATTTTTCAATTTCATTGATTGAGGGTTTTATCAAATTTTCAATATTAAAGTCATTCATAAAACTTGCTTTCAAAATAAATTTATTTTGACTACTTATCCAACATAGTTATGATGCGGTTTAAGTCAAATTATTTTAAACAAAAGTAAAATGAAAGTTAAAGAAGCATCTGAAGTCCTTGAATTAAAAGATCCAATTGAGCTTGACTCAGGAAAATGTATTAACTTATGTAAAATAGCTTACAAAACCTTTGGGAAATTAAATAAGTACAAATCGAATGCTATTCTAATATGTCATGCACTCTCTGGGGATCAGTATTGTGCTGGAGTAAATCCTGTTACTAATAAGAAAGGGTGGTGGAGCATTCTTATAGGACCTGGAAAAGTAATAGATACAAATATTTTCTTTGTTATTTGTAGTAATGTATTAGGAGGGTGCATGGGAAGTACCGGTCCGTCTTCTATAAATCCTAAAACAAAGAAACCTTATGGATTGATGTTTCCTGTGATAACTATTAGTGACATGGTTAGCGTCCAAGAAAAATTAGTATCGAGTCTTGGAATAAAAAAACTTTTTGCAGTTTTAGGTGGCTCCATGGGAGGAATGCAAGTTCTTGAATGGGCAACTAGATTTAACAAAAAGATAAATGCAGCCATACCAATAGCCACGTCTTATAGACACTCAGCTCAGAATATTGCCTTTCACGAAATTGGCAGACAAGCTATCATGGCTGATCTTAGTTGGAACAAAGGTAATTATTATAAAAATAAAACCAAGCCAAAAGGTGGATTATCTGTTGCTAGAATGATTGCACACATTACATATTTGTCCGAAACTGCTTTGCAAAGAAAATTTGGAAGAAATTTACAAAATAGTGACTTTTTCTCTTTCAATTTTGGTACAGATTTTCAGATTGAGAGTTACTTAAAACATCAAGGAAGCTCTTTTGTTGAGAGATTTGATGCTAATAGTTATTTGTATATAACCAAAGCGATGGATTATTTTGATTTATCAGTAAAAAAAGGTGGATTACCTAAAGTTTTTAAAAATACGAATGTAAAGTTTTGTTTTTTCACATTCACATCCGATTGGTTATTCCCAACATCTGAGACAAAGATAATTATTAAGTCCTTAAACAGCTCGAACTCCATGGTGAGTTTTGTGGAAGTGAAAACTGACAAAGGCCATGATGCTTTTTTATTAGATGAACCAGAATTCCATGCTACATTGAAAGGGTTTATTGAAGGACAAATTATTCAACAGAGAATATGAGAAATATTTTAAGAAACGATTTATTTGTAATTTCAAAGTTGATAGATGATCATGAAAAGATCTTGGACGTTGGTTGTGGTAACGGTGTTTTATTGGATTTTCTTTCAAAAAAAAAAAGTGCTGACTGTAGAGGAATCGAAATTAAACAATTAGGTGTTAATCAATGTGTAAAGAAAGGTTTGTCAGTTATCCAAGGCGATGCAAATTTTGATTTAGAAGATTACCCTAATAACGCTTTTAGTACAGTTATTCTTAGTCAGACTATACAAGCCATGCTTTTTCCAGATGTTGTAATAAAGAACTTAATAAGGATTGGCAAAAGAGCGATCATTTCATTTCCAAATTTTGCATATTGGAAAGTAAGAAAAGATTTTTTATTTAGTGGGCTGATGCCGAGGAACAAAATCTTACCATACGAATGGTATAATACTCCAAATATACATTTGTGCTCGATTCAAGATTTTAAAATATTTTGCTATAAGAATGATGTCAACATTATTCGACTAATTTGTCTAAATGAAAAAGGAATTGAAATGAAAAATAATTTCCTGTCTAATTTATTAGCATATCAAGTTTTATTTTGCGTATCAAAAAAAGGAAAATAATTTGCTTAAAATAAGTTTAATTCCAATACTGGAAGATAATTATTCCTATATAATTTCAGATTTAAAATCTGAAGTAACAGCTTGTGTTGATCCAGGTAGTTCAGAAGAAATTGAGGGTTTTTTAAAAAAAAATAATTTAAAACTAGACTATATTTTAAGTACTCACCACCATTTTGATCATGTAGACGGTAATCTTTCATTAAAAAAAAAATTTAATTGTAAGATTGTTGGTAACTATCATGATAGAGACAGAATTCCTGGAATAGATATAACATTAAAGGATTCAGAATCATTCAGTATTGGTGAACATAAATTAATTGTGATGGAAACTCCAGGACATACTATTGGTCATATTTGTTATTATCTAAATGATATTTCAACTTTATTTTCAGGGGATACATTATTCTCACTGGGTTGTGGGAGACTTTTTGAGGGTTCCTGTAAGCAAATGGTACAATCAATTTTGAAAATTAGATCCTTGCCTGGTAAAACAAAAGTATACTGTGGACATGAATATACAGAATCAAATGCAAGATTTGCTTTACATCTTAATTCTGAGGATATGGAACTAAAGAAAAAGATAGAACAAATTAAGAAAAAGAGAGATAATCTTCAACCAACTATTCCGACAACAATCAGTAAAGAAGTTGAATTAAACCCTTTTATGAAATTTGATGATCTAGATTATCTTAACTCTATTGGGTTAGAGAATGTGTCAAACGAAGAAAATTTTAGAAAAATAAGAAAAATGAAGGATGAATTTTAATCCATCCACAATCCACCATTAATTGAAATAGTTGATCCGTTTATATAACTTGCTTTATCTGAAGTTAGGTATTGAACCATATTGGCAATTTCGTCAGACTCACCCAATCTTTTGTTAGGTATCGTATCAATAATTGTTTTTAAAATATCTTCTCGAATTGATGCAACCATTTCAGTGTTTATGTACCCAGGGCAAACTACATTAGACGTTATACCCTTACTAGCACTCTCAAGAGCAAGAGATTTTGAAAAACCAATAAGTGCTGATTTTGTTGCTGCGTAATTTGTCTGGCCAAATTGTCCTTTTTGACCGTTTACAGAGGAAATATGAATGATTCGTCCAAATTGATTTTCTCTCATTTTGTTAATTACTAATGATGTCATATTAAAAACTGAATTTAAGTTCACACTTATTACTCTATCCCAATTTTCAAGTGACATTTTATGAAGAGGTGCATCTCTTGTTATTCCGGCATTATTGATTAATATGTCAATATTTTTATGCTTATCATAGATTTCAGAAACACATTTTTTACATTCTTCGAAATTGCTAACATCCCATTTAATAACCTCAATGTTGGTTTCTTCAGAAAACTTGTTAGCTGCATCTTCGTTGCTAGCAAAGTTTGCTATGACATGTATCCCTGAAGATTTTAATTTTTTCGATATGGATTCTCCAATACCTCTAGTTCCTCCGGTTACCAATGCAATTTTACTCATCATCACCTCTCGATACACATTGCAACACCTTGTCCTCCTCCAATGCACAATGTAGCTATACCTTTTTTTTTATTTTGTCTGATCATTTCATGAATTAAAGTTACCAAAATCCTTGCACCTGAAGCGCCAATTGGATGACCTAAGGCAATTGCACCGCCATTAACATTTACTTTGCTCATATCAAAATTTAATTCTTTTGATACAGCCAATGATTGTGCTGCGAATGCTTCATTTGCTTCGATAAGGTCAATATCTTCCAGACTCCAATTTGCAGATTTTAATGCATTTTTAACTGCTGGTACAGGTCCTATTCCCATTATAGCCGGATCAACACCAACGGTTGATGATGAAACTATTCTAGCAATTGGTTCCAAATTCATCTCAGCAGCTTTTTTTTTACTCATAACCATCACTGCCGCGCACCCGTCATTAAGACCTGAAGCATTTCCAGCGGTTACAGATCCACTTTTATCAAAGACTGGTTTTAGTGAGCTAATTTTTTCAAACGTTGAGCCATGTCTGGGAAATTCGTCTTGATCAAATGATATATCTTCTTTCTTATTTTTTATAATAATTGGAAATATTTCATTTTTAAAATATCCACTCTTTTGCGCATTCTCTGCCTTATTTTGTGAGAAAGTAGCAAATTCATCTTGATCTTTTTTTGAAATATTAAATTTTTCAGCAATATTTTCAGCTGTTGTTCCCATATGGTAATTATTCATTGCGCACCATAGACCATCTATAATCATACTATCTTTTAATTTACCATCACCCATTTTAAGTCCATTTCTAACATTAATAGTATGATGGGCATTTGTCATGCTCTCTTGACCGCCAGCTATAATTATGTCGCTTTCATTAGAGAGAATAGATTGTGCCGCAATTGAGATTGACCTTAAACCAGAGCCGCATACTTGATTAATTGTCAAAGCGCTTATTTTTTCAGGAAGGTTTGATAACATTGAGGCTTGTCTTGCAGGATTTTGTCCAGAACCTCCTGTCAAAACTTGTCCCATTATTATTTGGTCAATTTCTTCTGTTGAAATACCTGTTTCTGCTAGAATTGCGTTAATTACCAAACTTCCTAGTTCAGGGGCAGAAAAACCACTTAAACTCCCCATAAATTTTCCTATAGGAGATCTTTTTGCAGATGTAATTACAATATCGTTCATATAAAACTTTGATTTTTAAATTTTGATAACATAAATTATAACAATATAAAAATAAAAATTACTTAAAGTTTAAAAAATTGATAAATAATTCTTGAAAATTCAAACTCAGATTGTATAACAATGATCAACTATTATCAAAAAAAAACTAGCAATCAATGTAAACAAAATGACAGTAATTTTTCAAGACAGAGGCAAACAATATAAAGTCAAAGTTGGTGATTTCCTTAAACTACCAAGGTTAAGTAATCAAAAAAAGAATGACCTTATCACTTTCAATGAAATTATTTTTATCAAAAATGAAAAGGGGGAATCTTATATTGGTTCTCCATTGGTTAAAGGTGTTTCCATTAATGCAAAAGTTATAGATCAAATCAGAGATAAGAAAATTATTGTTTTTAAGAAAAAAAGAAGACATAACTACAGAAGAAAAATAGGGCATAGACAAGACCTTACTTTGGTAAAAATTGAAGAAATAAAGTTTAGTAAATCCGGAACCGAAAAAACTTCAAAATCTAGAAATCTTGAAGAAAACATGTCTGTAAAAAAGGAAGATAAGAATGGCTCATAAAAAAGCTGGTGGAAGCACAAGAAATGGAAGAGACAGCGCAGGTAGACGTCTTGGTGTAAAAAAATATGGTGGAGAATCCGTAATACCAGGCAATATAATTATAAGGCAAAGGGGTACTAAGTTTTACCCTGGGAGAAACGTGTCCATTGGAAAAGATCACACTATATTTGCCCTAGAAAAGGGAATCGTCTCTTTTGAAAAAAAAGCTGGAAGTAAATCCTACGTAAACGTTGATCTAAAAAAGTAATCTACTTAAATGAAGTTCCTAGACGAGGCCAAAATCTTCTTAAAGGCAGGTGATGGTGGCTCTGGTTGCGTAAGCTTCAGAAGAGAAAAATATATAGAATTTGGAGGTCCTGATGGAGGTGATGGTGGATCAGGAGGTGATGTTATATTCCAAGCTGTTTCAAATCTTAATACATTAATTGATTTTAGATATAAACAGCATTTCAAAGCAGAGAGAGGACACAATGGATCTGGCAAAAATAAAACAGGAGCAGATGGGAAAAAATTATTGATCAAAGTTCCAGTTGGCACAGTAATTATTTCTGAGGACAAAAAAACAATTATAAAAGATTTTAAAAAAGAAGATGAATATTTTATTTTTCTCAAAGGAGGTATTGGTGGAAGAGGAAACCTAAAATTTAAATCCTCTACGAACCAAGCTCCAAAAAAATTTGATCAGGGAAAGAAGGGAGAAGAACTTTGGGTTTGGTTAAGATTAAAATTAATTGCGGATGTTGGATTTGTTGGTTTGCCAAATGCAGGAAAATCGACTCTTTTAAAAAAATTGACTAATGCAAAGCCCAAAATAGCCGAATATCCATTTACTACTTTAAAACCACAATTAGGTTTATTTAGAAGTGATTCGAAAGATATAATTCTTGCTGATTTACCAGGTTTAATAAAAGGAGCTTCAAGTGGGGTAGGTTTAGGACTAAAATTCCTTGCGCACGCTGAAAGATGCAAATTAATTTTGCATATATGTGATATTGCATCAATTGACCCTAACCAAGTAATAAAAAATTATAAAACTATTAGAGAAGAACTAGAGTCATACAGCAAACAAACATCTTTAAAGAAGGAAATAATTTTGTTAAGTAAAAGTGACTTAATCCCGAACAAGGTGATAAAAGAAAGAATTAAATTGCTAAAAAAATATACACGATCTAAAATTATTCCTTTGTCTTGTTACACAAATTTTGGGATAACAGATCTAAAATCTACGCTAATTAATTCAATTTTATGAAAAAAAATTTTTTAAAAAATTTTAAAAGAATTGTTGTTAAAATTGGTTCATCATTGTTAATTTCTAATGATAAATTTAATAATGAATGGTTCAAGTCATTTGTAGATGACATAATTTTTCTCAGAAACAAAAAAATAGAAGTTTTAATTGTTGTTTCCGGAGCTGTTTCTTTAGGAAAAAATTATTTAAAAATTAATAAAAAAAAACTCAAGATATTTGAAAAACAAGCATGTGCAGCATGTGGTCAAGTAATTCTCATGAACAATTTCAAAAAAGTATTTGAAAAAAAAAAAATTAAAGTTGCTCAAATACTCGTAACGTATTTTGATATCGAGAATAGAAAAAATAGTTTGAATTCTCGAGAAACTATAATTGAATTATTAAAATGCGATACAGTTCCAGTAATAAATGAAAATGATACAGTCTCAATAGATGAATTAAAGTTTGGAGATAATGACAGACTTGCAGCCAGAGTTTCACAGATTATTGGTGCAGACAATTTGATTCTTCTCAGCGACGTTGACGGTCTTTTTACAAACAATCCTAAGAATAATAAAGGGGTTGAGCTTGTCAAAGAAGTCAAAGAAGTAAATGAGAAAATCTTCAAAATGGCCACTGGTGAGACTAATTTTCATGGGACAGGAGGGATGTTAACAAAGTTACAAGCAGCTGACATTGCAGCAGCTTCCGGTTGCAATACCATTATTTGCAGAGGAACAATAAGAAATCCTATTAAGAATTATTTAAACAATGGTTTCGGAACTACATTTTTGTCTAATAACAAATATGGAACCAGTTTTAAAAAGTGGGTGGCGGGTGCAATTAATGTTATGGGAACTTTAATACTAGATGATGGTGCTACCGAGGCGCTTAAAAGAGGAGCAAGCATTTTACCTAGTGGTATAGAAAATATTACTGGAAAATTCTTCAAAGGAGATGTAATTTGCTTTAAAAATTTAAATGGAAAAAATATTGGAAAAGGTGTAACTTATTACGATTCTAAAGAAATAAGAATAATAAAAGGGAGAAAATCTTCTGAAATAAAAAAACTATTGGGATATGATGGGCGTGACGAAATAGTTCATCGGGATTACTTGATTTTAAATGAATAAAAAGTGTCAGATTGAAGAAGAAGTTTTAAAAATTGGAGCCAAAGCAAAAAACTCTTCATTAAAAGTTTCATTGCTTTCAACAAAAGTAAAGAATCAAGTTTTAGTTGAAGCTGCAGAAAATATTAGAAAAAATAAACAATCTATAATTGAAGAAAATAAGAAAGACATTGAAGAACACAAAACAAATTTAAATTCAGCATTATTAGATAGACTTTTGCTTGATTCAGGGAGAATTGATAGTATTTGTGAAGGGTTAATTGATATTTCAAAACTTGAGGATCCGATTGGAAAGGTTTTGGGAAGTTGGAGCAGACCTAATGGATTGAAAATAGAGAGAGTTTCAATACCACTTGGTGTTATAGGGGTTATTTACGAATCAAGACCAAATGTTGCTGCAGATGCAGCAGCTTTATGTTTGAAGTCTGGAAACACACTGATTCTTAGAGGAGGGAAGGAGAGCTTTAGATCTTCAGGTATTTTAGTAAAATTGATTAAACAATCAATGAAAAAATTTGGCTTACCAGACGGGACATTACAAACAATTCCTACAACTGACAGGTCTGCTGTGGGTGTAATGTTGAAGATGGATCAGTTTGTAGACGTTGTAATCCCAAGAGGTGGTAGATCGCTGATTGAAAGAGTAAGTGAAGAAAGTAGAGTACACGTCATAAAACATCTTGATGGAATATGCCATACTTATATCCACAAGTCATCTAATCCGAACATTTCTGAAAAAGTAGTTGTAAATGCTAAAATGAGAAGACCAGGAATTTGTGGAGCTACTGAAACAATTTTGTGTGATAAAGAGATTTTAGAATCGCATATTCCAAAAGTCATAAAATCATTGAAAGAATTAGGATGTGAGGTTAGGGGAGATAATCATGTAAGAAAAATTGACTCATTGGTTCTACCAGCTACTGATGAAGATTGGTCTACAGAGTATTTAGATAAGATCGTTTCAATAAAAACAATTCAAAAAGGTCCTGAAGAAGCTGTTGAACATGTTAATCATTTCGGATCTGGTCATACGGACGCTATAATTTCTGAAGATTCAGAGGTCACTGAATTTTTTTTAAATAATGTCGATAGTGGAATTGTAATGCACAATACTTCTACACAATTTGCTGACGGTGGTGAGTTTGGCATGGGAGCAGAGATAGGAATCTCAACCTCAAAAGTACATGCGAGAGGACCAGTAGGTGTGGCTCAACTAACTAGTTTCAAATATAAAGTGAGAGGGAAAGGACAAGTAAGACCATAGTTTGGGTGCTTTGAATAATAAATATATTGGTATTTTAGGTGGAACTTTTGATCCACCTCATGAGGGGCATGTTTTTATAAGTAAATATGCATTGAAAAGACTTGGCCTTAAAGAAGTTTGGTGGATTGTAACCCAAAAAAACCCGCTAAAGTTTAAAAGCAGTGATTATAAAATAAGATTAGATTTGGCTAAAAAGTTTCTAGATGATAGAAACATCAAAGTTGTTGAAGTAGATGAAATGAAAAATTTATATGCTATCGATACTATATTTTATTTAAAAGAAAAATTTAAAAATAAAAAATTCATATGGCTTATGGGCGCAGATAATATTGAAAATTTGCATTTGTGGAAACAATGGAAAGAAATTTTTTATAATATTCCGATTGCAATTTTTGATCGTCCATCTTACTCTCTAAATATTACAAAAAGTAAAGCATTATTATTTTTTAGGAAAGCAAGAATTAAAAACTTTTTATTAGAAAAAACACAAAAAATTTCACTTCCAATGTGGTCATTCATAAGTGGACCAAAAAATAATAAATCTTCATCAAGATTAAGAAAGAATAGATGACAAAGAAATCATCGGTAAAAAACCTTGTTAAAAAAATAGTAAAGAATCTCGAAGAGTCGAAGGGATTTAACATTGAAATTTTTAATGTAAAAAATAGAAGTGCTCTTGCAGACTTTATGATTATTGTGAGTGGTACTTCCTCAAGACACATCAATGCAATTGTAAATAATGTTGTCAAATCAAATAAAAAAAATGTTATTTCAACTGAGGGCTTAAAATCAACAGATTGGCTTATTGTTGATTTTGGAGACATTATACTTAATGTTTTTAAACCAGAAATGAGAGAGCATTATGCACTAGAAAAGATTTGGAAAGATAATGATTTGAAAGATGAAAAGGTTGGATTTGGTTAAAATATGAAAATTAATATTTTATCAGTGGGTAAATTTAAACTTAATCAACCACATAAATTAATTTTTGATTATTATAAGAAAAGAATTGCTTTTAACATTGACTTAATCGAATTAAAATTATCTTCAAAAGAAAGAAAAATAAAACTAGAGAAAAAACAGATTTTGAAACATATTGAAAAAGACGATTGTGTTGTAACATTGGATCAGTCTGGAAAAAGTATAACAAGCTTTCAATTCTCTAAAATGTTAAAGTCTAAGATAGATAAAGGGTGTAAAAAATTAAGTTTTGTTATAGGTAGTGATGAAGGATTGGACGATTATTTTAAAAATTCATTCGAAAATATTTCTTTTGGAAACCAGACATGGCCTCATTTATTGGTTAGGGTAATGCTAATCGAACAAATTTATAGGGCTTTTGAAATTATCAAAAACACTCAATATCATAAGTAAAAAAAGTATATGTCAAAAAGGATCTTATTATGTATTCTTGATGGATGGGGCTTAGGAGAAGATCATTCACATAACGCAATCACTCAGGCAAGAATAAAAAATTTTAAGTTTCTATCCAAGAAATTTGGATTCATTAAATTAAACGCTTCTGAGAATAGTGTTGGACTTCCAGCGGGGCAATTTGGAAATTCTGAAGTTGGTCACACAAATATTGGTGCTGGACGAATTATTCTTCAAGATATAATGCGAATATCTGAAGCATTTAAAAAAAATCAAATAAGAAAAAAAGAGAGTGTTAATGAGGTCATTAAAAAATGTAAAAGAATACACGTATTAGGATTAATATCTGATGGAGGTGTACATGGACATCAGAATCATTTATTTGAATTGATTGAAATTTTAAATAAAGATAAGCCAAAGATTTTTATTCACTGTATTTTGGATGGAAGGGATAGCTCGCCTTTAAGTGGACTTGAAAATGTCAAATTACTGCTTAAAAAAATAGGGAAAAGAAAAAATATAAAAGTATCAAGTATAACTGGGCGTTTTTTTGCTTTGGATCGTGATAATAGATGGGAAAGGATTGAGAAAGCCTATAAAGCGATTATAGAAGGAGAAGCTAGAAAAGAAAAAGATCATTTAGCTTCTATAATGGAGAGTTATAAAAATCACATAACTGATGAATTTTTTGAACCAACAAATTTTGAAAATTATAAAGGTGCGATTAATGGAGATGGTTTCTTTATAACCAATTATAGAGCAGACAGAGTAAGAGAAATTTTATCATCAATTTTTGATGATGAATTTGATTTTTTTGAACGGAAAATAAAACCACAATTTTTCAACCCAATAAGTATGGTGGAATATTCAAAAAGGTTACGAAAAAAAATTAAGCCAATCTTTGAATGTGTAAAGATAAAAAATACTATTGGGGAGGTTATTTCATCAAATGGATTAAAACAATTGCGTATTGCCGAAACAGAAAAATATGCTCATGTTACTTATTTTTTTAATGGAGGAATAGAGGAAAAATTTGAAGGAGAAGATAGAATTTTAGTTCCTTCTCCAAGAATAGAGACATATGATCGGAAGCCTGAAATGTCGGCATCTGAAGTTAAGAATAATTTGATAGAAAATTTGAAAAGAAAAAAATATGATTTTATAGTTACTAACTTTGCTAATCCAGATATGGTTGGTCATACTGGAAATCTTCAAGCAACTATAAAAGCTGTTGAAGTTGTTGATAAATGTTTGGGAGAAATATATGAAAAATGTAAAAAAAACGGATACTCTCTTATCATAACTTCAGATCACGGGAATGCGGATAATATGTATGATAATAAAAAAAAAATAGCTTGTACTACGCACACAATAAACCCCGTTCCATTTATCATTTGTGAAAATGTAAGGTTTAATGGCAAATCTGGTAATCTAGCAGATATAGCGCCTACTATTTTAAAAATGCTAAATATTAACATTCCTGAAGAAATGAATGGTATTCCATTAATAAAATGAGACAGTTTACTTTAATAATTTTTATTTTTTTCTTCACTGAATCCTTTGCCAATGAACCCAAGATAAAAATTAAGTTAAATGGTTTAAAAAAACAAACTGTTCAGATTCATAATGAAATACTAAAAAATAACAAAGAGTTAGAAAAAATTAAGATTGAAATCGATCGCAATACTCAAAATAAAATTATATTCAACAAAAAAATAAAAGATAAAGATTTATTAGGCCGAAGGATAATCTTTTTGCTACAGGATCAGTTTTACACAAATCAATTCACGAGAATATCAAGAAGTTTAAACAATTCATCAGATGAACTCATTACCAAGAAAATTATAAGAGAATTTTTTTTAAAAGAGGTAAAAACTGGTATCAATGAATATTTTTTGAGCCTTGAAAATTTGAAATCTATAGATAAAAATCTTGTTACAGAATTAGAAAATTATAAAAGAAAAAAGAAAGCTTTAAACCAAAAATTAATAAAGCTTGAGAAAAAGATAAAAGAGGTAGCTAAGCTTCAAAAAAAAGTAAAACCTAATAAAAAGTTAAAAAATGAAGCTAATAAATTAAGAAAAAAAGCAAAAAATTTAAATGATCTTGTCAAAGCTACCCAAACTAAAAGAAAAATTATTTCTAAAATTAGATCTAAAATTAGAATGCCGGTTTTTGGGAAAATTATTTCTGATTTTGGGGAAGGTAAAGATCAGCACAAACTTAAAAATGGGCTGGTATTTAAAGTAAAAGAAGACTCATTCGTTATGTCTCCAATGAATGGCACTGTTGTTTATGCAAATAAATTTAGAAGTTTTGGTAATTTAGTAATGATAAAAAATAATAAAGGTTTTACTTCCGTGTTAATAGGAATGAGAAATCTCCTTATTTCTACTGGAAACGAAGTGCTTATTGGTGAGCCTATTGCAAAAATTTCATCTAATATTAAAAGTCAGCTTTATTTTGAACTCAGAGAAAACGGAAAAGTTGTAGATCCAAAATCAAAAGTTGAGATTTTATAAAAAAACTGCATAATCTACACTATATATATATTTATTATGAAAAAATTATTTATTTTACTACTTTTATGTTTTATCCCTCTTTCTTCAAAAGCAGAGGAGGAGAGAGATGTTTATAAATATCTAAATTTATTTGGTGAGGCTTTTGAAAAAATTAAGAATAATTATGTAGAAGATGTCACCTCTAAAGAGCTCATTGAATCAGCTATCGAGGGTATGCTGAGTTCATTAGATCCACATTCAACTTATTTAAATTATGACGAGTTGAACGAACTAAAAGTTCAGACTAAAGGAGAGTTCGGGGGATTGGGAATAGAAGTAACTTTAGAAAACGGATTTGTAAAAGTTATTTCACCAATAGACGATACCCCAGCTGCTAAGGCTGGTATCAAATCAGGAGATTTGATTACACACCTTGACGATGAACCTGTGCTTGGGATGACACTTTCAGAAGCCGTAACAATTATGAGAGGTAAAGTGGGCTCGAAAATAAAACTCACTGTAAACAGAAATGAAAATGAAAACTTACAGATTGTTATAACCAGAGCTATAATTCAATTAAAGGCTGTTAAAGCAAGGGTCGAAAATAATATTGGTTATATAAGGGTATCCTCATTCAACCAAAAAGTTGATAGAGAAATAATTAATTCAATCAAAGGTTTTAAAAACAACAACTTAATTGGGTACGTCCTTGATTTAAGAAATAATCCTGGAGGACTATTGGATCAAGCCGTAAATGTAACAGATATTTTTCTTGAGAGGGGAGAAATAGTATCAACTCGAGGAAGAAATGGAAAACAAGGAAGCAGGTATAATTCTGTAAAAAGTGATTTGACCAATGGTTTGCCTTTGGTAGTGTTAATAAATCAAGGTAGTGCCTCTGCATCAGAGATTGTTGCAGGTGCCTTGCAAGATCATAAAAGAGCAATAATAATGGGAACTAAGTCTTTTGGAAAAGGCTCCGTCCAAACAATTATTCCTTCTGGAGAGGATGTCGCTCTAAAACTTACAACTGCAAAATATTATACTCCATCTGGCAAATCAATCCAAAAAACTGGAATTGATCCAGATATTCTTGTCGAGCAAGTAGAGTTAAAAAAAATCGAAGAGAGATCCTCTAGAAAAGAATCTGACTTAAGAGGTGCCATTGATAATGAACAGTCAGATAATGATGATAAAGACAAGAATCAAAAGTCTCAAGAAGAAAAAGATGATGTTGATGATTACCAGTTGACTAGAGCTTTCGATCTAATTCTGGCCCTTAATTTATTAAAAAAAACAAACTAATTCATGACCTCAGATAATGATGAAAAGTATCGAAGAGGTGTAGGTATTTTTCTTATAAATAGTAAAAATAAACTCTGGGTTGGAAAAAGGGTAGACTATAAGAATGAGTATTGGCAAATGCCTCAAGGAGGTATTGATTATAAAGAAACTCCAGAGAATGCAATGAAAAGAGAGCTTATGGAAGAGACTGGATTAAGAACTGACTATAAGATAATAGGGAAAACTAAAAAGTGGTTAAGATATAGACTTCCAAAAGAGTTGAAAAACGAAATTTGGAAAGGTCACTATGTTGGGCAAAAACAGTTGTGGTTTGCTTGCCGATTCGAGGGTGATGATGACCAAATTAACATTAATGATTTTGGTAAGCCAGAGTTTTGTGAATGGAAATGGATAAATCCATTTGAATCAATTGAGTTGGTTGTTCCATTTAAAAAGAAACTCTATGCTTCAGTGATTAATGAGTTTAAAAAATTTGTAAATCACTTGTAGTATTGGTTCTTTGTTAATTTTAATTTAATTTTTTCTATTTTACTATCTGCCTGATCAGTTTTAAAATCTTTTGATTCAACAATATCTTCAGTAAGTAAAGTGCACTTATTATTCACAACCTCTACGACGCCACCGTTAACAAGGAAAGAATTGACAAGTTTTTTCTGACTATAAACATATATAATTCCTA
>MDTG01057212.1_pt1 | contig 16491 bp, 17 predicted proteins | sample 811421 | NCBI WGS metagenome assembly MDTG01 (sample SAMN05326645, study PRJNA326480) | marine metagenome | isolation source: seawater | place: Pacific Ocean: South East | collected 2011
ATAATTTGGCTGGGTGGCAGAGTGGTCATGCAGCGGACTGCAAATCCGTTTACGCCGGTTCGATTCCGGCCTCAGCCTCCACTTAAAGAATGAAAGTAGCAATAATCGGTTTAGGGTTTGTTGGTAACTCACTTCTTAACGGTTTAAAAGACACTGTTAAAGTTAAAGAGATAGATCCAAAGCTTGAGACAAATATCAGCGATCTTAAAGATTTTTCTCCAGAAATTATTTTTATTTGTGTGCCAACACCAATGAGCCAAGATAAGACTCAAGATATTTCAATAATTGAATCTGTTGTTGATGAAATTAATAAACTAAAAATTCAATCTTTAGTGGTATTGAAAAGTACTTTACTTCCAAATTATGTAAAAGATCTTAAAAAGAAAATACCAAGATTTATTTATAATCCAGAGTTCCTCAGAGAGAAGCATGCTGATGAAGATTTCATTAATGCAGAACTAATTGTTTTTGGAGGAAGCAAAAGCGAAGCTCAATATCTCTCAGCATTTTATCAAGATCATACAAAATGTATCTGTAAGGACCATATCTTCACTGACTTGTTAACAGCATCTTTTATAAAATACACAATCAATGCTTTTCTTTCAGTAAAAGTAATTTTCTTCAATGAATTAAAAGAACTATTTGATGCATCTGGAGCAGATGAAAATTGGGAAAATTTTACTAAATATTTATCAATAGACAGACGAATAGGAGAATCTCACATGCAAGTTCCTGGGCATGATGGAAGGTTTGGTTTTGGTGGCGCATGTCTTCCTAAAGATTCAGATGCACTTGTTAAGTACGCTAATCAAATTGAAAAGCAACTAAATTTATTAAATAATGCAATTAAATTAAATAACGATATTAGATCATCTTATAGTAAAGTAACAGAAAGAGAATCAGAGCAAAACATCAGATTCAGAGGAGAAAAGAAATAACTAGCCCGGGTGGTGGAATTGGTAGACACAAGGGATTTAAAATCCCTCGATAGAAATATCGTGCCGGTTCAAGTCCGGCCTCGGGCACCAACTATAAAAAAAACAAAACTTTCTTTATATGTATGGGATAATATGTATTTATGCAAAAAAAAGACATTTTTCAAAAAGAATATAGCCTGTACGAGATAATATCTTTGCTATGGATTGAAAAATTTTATATATTTTTATGCACAGCTATCTTTCTCTTTTTTTCATTAATATATTCATTATCACTTCCTAATTTATATACATCATCAGCATTATTGGTCCCAAACCAAAATGAGAACGGAGTCGATAGCTCTCTAAGATCCTATTCAGGTCTTGCTGGAATTGCAGGTCTATCTATACCTTCAAACTCATCAAGCCCATATTCAGAAGCTTTTGCAAAGGTTTCAACTTACAATTTTTTTGTAAATAATATATTGCCAAATATTCAACTTCCAAACTTACTTGCAGTAGATCATTATAATAAGACACAAAAAGAGATAGTCTATGATAAAAATAAATTCTTACCAACTGCAAATAGATGGCTTGGAGCTTATGAAAGCGGCCCATCACTTCAAACTGCGCATGCATTATTTATAAAAAATCATCTCAAAGTGATTGAAGACATCGATACAGGCTATATAACCTTATCCATAACTCATGAATCACCAGAAGTTGCAAAAAGATGGGTGGATATAATTGTTGATCAGATAAATTCACATATGAGAAATGAACATAAGTTTAGATCAATCAAATCCATCGAATTTTTAAATCTTCAATTAATGACATCAAATTTCACTGAAATAAAGCAAGCTTTAGCGTCACTAATTGAAAAAGAAACAGAGAAACTAATGATTATTGAGGTAAATGAGGATTTTATATTCCGCGTTATAGAGCCTCCTATTGTTAAAGAGCATAAATCAGGTCCTAATAGATTAGTAATAGTATTTATAGCATCCTTTTTAGGACTTGTTATTGGCATGGTTTGTGTAGTGGCCAAGGAAGTCATTCAAGATAGTACTCAAAAATAGTTTAAATTAGTATTAAAGAATTTAATATATGAAAATACTAAGTATATTTGGCACGAGACCAGAAGCCATAAAAATGGCACCTTTGGTAAAAATGCTAGCAAATGATCCATATTTTTCCTCATCTGTTTGTGTGACTGCGCAACACAGAGAAATGCTTGATCAAGTTCTTGAAATTTTTAATATTCAACCAAAGTATGACTTAAATTTAATGACAAAAAATCAATCTTTGAGCCAACTTACATCTAAAATGATTTCTAAAATAACTGATGTTTTAGAGAAAGATCAACCAGATATGGTCTTAGTTCATGGAGATACAGCTACAACTTTTGCAGCCGCCTTATCTGCTTTTTATAAACAAATAAAGATTGGGCATGTTGAGGCTGGACTTCGAACAGGTAACCTTAGCTCACCGTGGCCCGAGGAAGCAAATAGGAGGCTAACAGGAGTTCTTACTGACATGCATTTTTGCCCTACAGAAACATCCAAGAGAAATCTTATTTTAGAAAATGTAAGCAGTGAAAAGATCTTTATAACTGGAAATACTGTTATAGATTCGTTACTAATGATCAAATCTTTAATTAATGGTGATAGTAGTATGCAAAATAGTTTTTTTAAGAAGTTTGGATATTTAGATCCTAAAAAGAAATTAATTTTAGTGACAGGCCACAGACGCGAAAATTTTGGTACAGGGTTTATTAATATCTGCAAATCTTTAAGAAACTTAGCTATATCAAATCCAAATACCCAAATAGTCTACCCAGTTCATCTTAATCCAAGCGTTCAAAAACCAGTTAAAGAACTTTTATCAAGTATAGAAAACATTTTTCTAATTGAACCTCTAGACTACCTACCTTTTGTTTATCTAATGGACAGATCTTACCTTATACTCACTGACTCTGGGGGCATCCAAGAAGAAGCTCCAAGTCTTGGTAAGCCAGTGCTTGTCATGAGGAATACTTCTGAAAGACCAGAGGCAATAAAAGCTGGAACTGCAAAATTAGTCGGAACTGATTCAATCAAGATAGAGAAAGAAGTTCAATCGCTCATTAATAACAAGGACCTTTACCATCAAATGTGCCACTCTCATAATCCTTATGGAGACGGAGATTCATGCAGCAAAATAATAAAATTACTTAAGGAGACAGAAACATCATGAATACCAAGTTTGAAATAGTGATCGTTGGCTGTGGATATGTTGGATTGCCTTTAGCACTGGCTTTTGCAAAGAAAGGATTTGACACCATTGGATATGATTTATCTGAGGAAAAAATTAAGTCTCTTAAAAAAGGCAAGTTCGATGAAGATATTATAGATAGTCTTCCCAGCTTATCAAATTTGACCTTTGTAAATAAAATTAATGACTCATCAGTCATGAGATTTTATATTGTCACTGTTCCAACACCTGTTGATGAGTCTAAAAAACCTGATTTTGAACCATTAGTTTCTGCATCACAAAAAATTGGAGAAATATACAAAAAGGGCGATATAGTTGTTTATGAATCAACAGTTTATCCAGGCGCTACAAAAGAAATTTGTATAAGAGAGATCTGTGAATTTTCAGGCCTTAAAATTGAAGATATTAATTATGGGTATTCGCCAGAAAGAATAAATCCAGGCGATAAAATTAATAATCTCTCTAACATAACGAAAATAGTTTCTGGAAGTTCAGATGAAGTTTTAAATCAAATTTGTTGGCTTTATGAAAAGATAATAAATGCAGGAGTCTTTAGAGCAAAATCAATCGAAGTTGCTGAGTCTGCAAAAGTTGTTGAAAACATTCAAAGGGATGTAAATATTGCCTTAATGAACGAATTAAAACAAATTTTTGATTCAATTAATATTGATGTTGATGATGTTATAGATGCGGCATCCACGAAGTGGAATTTTATGAATGTAAGACCTGGTCTTGTTGGCGGTCACTGCATAGGAGTTGATCCATACTATTTAATTTCGAAAGCCAGAATTAACAATATTAATCCACTTTTAATTCAAAGCGCAAGGGATATTAATGAATCTGCTGTTGAATACACCATTTACAAAATGCTAAAACATTTTGCAAGAAATGATATTCAAACATCAAAATTAAAGTTTTTATTCTATGGAATTACTTTCAAGCCAGATTGTGCAGATACAAGGAATTCTAAATTTTTTGAACTTTTTTTGAGGCTAAAAGACAGCCTTAAGTTTGATATTGATTATTATGATCCATATGTGTCATCACATAACCCAACCCCAGATTTTGATTTTATCATTTTAGGCACAAATCACTCGCAGTTTAAAGAATTCAAAAAAGAGTACAAAAAACCAATATATTATTTACTATGATAAATAAAAAAATTGGTATGAACTATCTTTCACAATTCGTAACTATAGCTCCAGGATAGTAAAACTAAACTATATTAAAAGTTTTGTAAAATGAAAATAGGAATAGTAACAACGTGGTTTGATAGAGGCGCTTCTTTTGTTAGCAAACAATTCATGCACGAGCTAGGCAAGTCTAAAAATGAGATCTTTATTTATGCTCGAGGCGGGGAATATTTCGCTAAAGGTAACCCTGATTGGGATCAACCTAACGTAACTTGGAACTCATTCAATGACAGTTTCGTGCCAACAGATATAAATTTGTTTCAGTATTTTTTATGGATTAAAAAAAACAAGATCGAAGTTGTCATATTCAATGAGCAGCAATACTGGATTCCAGTTCTATTGACAAAAATCTTCAGAATCAAAACCGTTGCTTACATCGATTATTACACAACAAAAACATATAAGTTTTTTAAAATATATGATCAGCTTTGGTGTAATACCCAAAGACATTTCGAGGTTTTCAAGTCATACGGCAATGCAAAGTTCATTAAATGGGGAACAAATATAAGCAAATTTATGCCCACAGAAAACAATGATCCTAAAATTAGAATATATCATTCAAGCGGGATGAATCCTCATAGAAAAGGCACAGACATCCTCATCAAGTCTCTAAAAAATACCAAAAAAAGTCAATTAGAAAAATTTGATGTATTGATACATTCTCAAGTTGAGCTCCATAATGACATAGATTTTATAAATGAAAATAAGAATATCAGATATGAGTTAGGTACGTTTGATGCAGCAAAGCATTTAGGATGGGCAGATGTTTATATATATCCATCAAGGCTTGATGGAATTGGCTTAACGCTTGCTGAATCAATCGCATCAGGATGCTATGTCATTACAACTAATGAACCTCCCATGAATGAGTTTGCCAAAAAAACCTTTAGTAGTTTAATAAAAGTTGATACTTATAATAGGAGAAGTGACAATTACTACTGGATGGAGTGTGAGCCATCTATAGATTCTTTAACTGATATCCTAAATTCTTTGAACAAGGATTTGGTCTTAGAAAAAAAAATTATTGCTCGAAATTATGCTCAACAAAATTTAGATTTCGAACGTAACATGAGTCAAGCTAATAAATTCCTGCTTGAGTTAAATCAAACAGAAATAGATATAAAAACATTCATGGCTATTTTTGCACATGACATTCTTAATTTAATGATGGCTAATATATTATTTAGGAAAACTAATGGTCTTTTAAAAAAGATTTACAGGAAATATAAATGAAAAAAGCTTTATTTATAACTCATGAAAATATTGATGACACCCCGGTAGCAAAAGCCATGTTTTTTGATATTTATAAAGATATAAATCAAAAAAATAATTTTTCTTTTCTTTCTGCTCATCCTCATAATAAATCTATCAATTCTGAAAATTTGTTATTTTTCACCAGAAAGCAAAAGAAAGGAATAAATATCAAAGATATGATTAGTTTTTTTACTTGGCCTGTAAAAAACCTATCATTATTTTATTCATTTGATATATTTATTTGCCGCTCCTATCCAGCCGCAATGCTTGTTTGGATTTACACAGCCTTTTTCAAGAATAAGAACTACATAATTGATACAAGAGGTCTTTTTTTTGATGAGCTTATTGATTCAGGAACAATCAATTCTAAAATTTTGGTTTCAATATTGAGGTTGGTAGAAAAAAGAATTTTAAAAAAATCTAGTTATGTGATTGCAGTAAGCTTAGCTCAAAAAGATTTTTATGTTAAAAATCATAGTATTAATCCAAGTAAGATCACTGTAATTCACAATGGTGCTCCTAAATCATTAATAACAGAAAATAAGATCACAGAAGGCAAGATAAACCTTCTATACATTGGTTCATTTATTGATTGGCATTGTCCAAGTGAGTTGTTGACTCTATTTGATGAAATCTCAAAATTTGCTGAGACAGAGCTAACTATTTATACAAAGGACATTAAGTTTGCAAAAAGAATTTTTGGCTTAAGAAGAAATATTACTATTCAGACACTAAATTTTAGAGATAAGCCTAAGAGATTTGATTTAGGTTTTTGTTTGATAAAAGGAGGAGTCTCAAAAGAAATCTGTTTTCCAGTAAAATTATGTGAATATATTAATAGTGGCACCAAAGTTCTTATTTCAAACAACATACATGAAATAAATAATTTAGAGTTAAGAGCAGGCTTAGATTTCTATAATATCGACATACATGATTTAAAAAATGAGATTGTAAATATTATTGAATATATTAATTCAAATAAAAGTTATTATCCTGATTTACCATCTAATCTTACTTTTGATCATCAGGTCTCTATGTATAAGAACTTATTATCAATTATGATAAATAAATAAAAATGTTTTATTACTTAAGTTCCTTGATCTATGTTTATATTATTTCTAGATATTTCAATAAACTCCCAACAATATTCATTTTTATTTCATTATTTCCTATTATTCTTTTTGCTGCATTCCGAGGAAATAGCGGAAAAGATACCCCAATTTATATTGATCGATTCTTTGGACAAAATATAGAATACTCCTTTTTTTCTGAACCAATATTTTCCTTAATAATTTCTGCTTCAAGGTTTATAAGTGATTCAAGCTTAGAAATTTTTTTTGCAATTCACGCCTCTTTAGTTTGCATGCTATATAGCAAGATAATCAAATCAAATAACGCCTTTGCTGTCACTTTAGGCCCATTATTTTTGATAGATGGTCTTACAAATGGAATGCGCATAGTTATTGGGTATTTTTTATTGCTTGTTTTCTCAAATAATTTCTTACGCAGTCTCTCGTTTTTTGCACATATCTCATCTTTACTTCCATTACTTATTGCTTTCATATCGGATAATAGAAACAGGTTGGTAGTAGCTATATCTGTACCATTATTAATCATAGTTATTTTTTTAGTAATAGATATCGAGGTTTTAAGAGTGTCTTATAAACTTAACCGATATCAGTCAATGGGTTCTGCTAATTGGTACAGTGGTATTGTTGATTTATTGATACTATTCATACTAATTACAAGACTAAGGCTAAAGAATTTAAAGGTAATGTTTATATCTTTCTTGCTGATATGTGTTTTACTATTTTTAAATATGTATTCAATTGCGTTCATAAGACTAACAAAGCTGTTAATTTTATCTTTATTTTTGATACCATCAACTCGAGCATTTCTAGTCAGAAATAAAACTTTGGCATTCACTTTATTTTTTATAAGTGTGATAAATTTCATGAGACAGGTAGTTTTTGGACAAGGATTTTTGCCATATGGATAACAAAAGAAATATGAAGCTTTTAGATGCAATTGTAAATAGCGAGATGAATGTTGGAGCCGCTCACGAAATAAGCGATATCAAATCATGGATAAAAAAACATGTACTAAATACTCATGTAAAAGTAAGAAAAACCTCAATATCATCTTTGCGGGGTTGGGAATATAATATGAATTCCATAGAGCATGAGAGCGGAGCTTTCTTTAAGATCAGAGGTCTTGAGGTCTTGAAGTCATTTCAGGGAACAAAAGTTTCGTGGAATCAGCCAATAATTGATCAGCCTGAGATAGGCTTCTTGGGCTTTATATCTAAAATTATTAATGGCTCTTTGCACTTTCTTGTTCAGGCAAAGATTGAGCCTGGAAATTTGAACATTGTTCAGCTTTCTCCAACTATTCAAGCAACCAGAAGTAACTTTACACAGGCTCATAAAGGTAAGCCAACAAAATATTTGGAGTATTTTACTAAAAAAAATAAACATATTATTTATGATCAGCTTCAATCTGAACAGGGAGCTAGATTCTATAGAAAACGAAACAGAAACATTATTATTCTTGAACAGGATATTGAAAACTCTGATGAAAATTTTAAATGGATGACTTTAAAGCAAATAAAAGACCTTATGAGAGAAGACAATCTTGTAAATATGGATACTAGAACCGTCCTGTCAGGAATGCTCACTGTTTTTCCTACCATTGATCTAAAAAATACCTCTTTTACTAAATCTCTTGAAAGAGAATCATTTTTTTATGATGCATGTCAAAAGATAGTTGAAATGAAATTTCAAACAGATTTGAAAACTAATTTTATAGATTTAAATAGAATGAAGGGTTGGCATTGTGATAGTAAAAAAATTAGAAATTCAAAAAACAAATTTTTTGAAGTTATTGGTGTTGATGTTGAGATTGATGGAAGGGAGGTGTCGAGTTGGAGTCAGCCCATGATAAAGCCAAGCCATGCAGGTATATGTGTTTTTTTTGTTAAACATATAAACGGAATACTTCATTTTCTTTGCCAGCTTAGAATTGAGTGTGGTAACTTAGATATCGTAGAGATTGCCCCATCAATCCAAACACTCACAAATGACACTATCAATATTCCCTATTACGAATTTGTAAACCATCAATCATCAAGTGTTTATCTGGATTGCTTTCAAAGCGAAGAAGGTGGAAGATTTTACCAAGAGGAAAATAGAAATATGATCATAATAAATGAGACTATTCCTGACATTGTTGAGAATAATTATGCTTGGCTTTCATTAAAAGACCTTAGCATATTTATTAAATATAATAATATGATAAATATACAGGCAAGAAATCTATTATCGACGATTATAACTAATGATTTAATATGATAAATGTTTCTATAATAGGAAATAGCAATATTGCTAGAAAACACCTGATTCCAGCCTTCAATAATCATCCTAGCTTTAATATCGTTAATATAGCATCTCGCTCTAAAAGGGAAAGCAATGAAGACGTAATAAAATACTTTGAAAATTATGAGCAAGCCGTCAATCAGAAAGATGTTGATTTAATTTATGTATCACTTCCTAACAGCATGCATTATGAAATTTGTGAATATGCATTAAAAAAGAATAAGCATGTAATTGTTGAAAAATCCCTAACGACCTCAAATCAAGAATCAAAGAGATTAATTGACCTTGCAAAAAAAAATGAGTTAATTTTATTTGAAAATTTTCAGTTTCAATTTCATGATCAATTTCAATTCATTAAAAATATTGTAATGTCATCTGAGTTGGGGTCCCTTAAATTTATTGATTCTTCATTTATGTTCCCTCCATTCCAAGACGAAGATAACATAAGGTACAAAAAAGATTTAGGCGGCGGCTCTTTACTGGATGCAGGTGCCTATCCGATAATGATTACGAATTTACTTGTGCCAGATGAGGATTTGGAAGTTATATCTGCAAAAAGCACCGAAAAGAAAAATGCCGTAGATATTTCTGGAGCATTTAGCTTAATTTCAAAAGATTCTTTAATTGTTTCTCATTGCAAGCATAGCTTTAACTCCCATTATGCCTGTTCTTTATGCCTTACTTTTACTAATGGTCAAATATTAGCTGATAGAATTTTTACTGCTCCTCCAGGATTTAAAGCAAAAGTGCTAGTATCAAATTCAAGTGGTACCAAAACTTACTACTTTGAGTGTAACCATTTCATTAAAATGCTTGATTATATTGTGACTAGTCTTAATAATGTACATAAATTTGATTTCATGCCGATGATTAGGCAATCTAAATTACTTCATAAAATTAATAAAATATGTCAAAACTAAAAAAAGATATTTATGTAACAAGACCATCCCTTAATACCATAGATAGCTTTTCTTCATTATTAAAAGATTCTTGGAAAACTGGGATTCTTACTCATGACGGTCCGCTAGTTAAAGAGTTCGAACACAAACTTACTAATAAACTAAATGTAACAAATTTTGTAAGCTGTACAAATGGAACTATTGCATTGCAGATGGGAATAAAAGCTTGTGCACTAAAGAAAAAATATATTTTAACATCAGCTTTTACATGGATTGCTACAGCAAGCGCAATAAGAGCTGAAGGTTATGAGCCAATCTTTATAGATATTAAAGATGAATCTCTTAATATGTGCCCAAGGGCTACTGAAAATTACTTAAATAAAAAATCAGATGAAATTGCAGCCATCATGCCTGTTCATGTTTTTGGATCACCATGCGATGTCGAGCATTTTGACAGAATATCTAAGAAGTATAAGATTCCATTAATTTATGATGCTGCTCATGCTATAGGCACTTCTTTTAAAGGTGATTCAGTTTTAAATTATGGAGATATTTCATGCGTTAGTCTTCATAGCACAAAATTATTAAATTGCGGTGAGGGAGGTGGATGCATCTCCTCAAAACATTCCAATGATCTAAAAAGAATTCGTTTCTTTGGACATAATGAAGAGAAAGATATTGTAACCGATGGTTTTAATGGAAAACTAACCGAAGTTCATGCCGCCCTAGGTCTGGCAAATCTAGAAATATTTGATTCAGTCTTAGAGGATAGAAAAAGGAAATATAAATTTTATAAAAAATCTTTATCACATCTATCGAATATCAAATTTCAAAAAATTGATGAAAATAATGTTAACTATTCATATTTTCCAATTATTTTAGATTCAGAAAAAGAGCTGCTCGGGCTATTAAGTTATCTAAATTCTGAGCGTATTTTCCCACGAAGATACTTTTATCCATCTGTAAATACTTTTAAGGTTTTTAATGATTATTTTTGTCCTATTTCTGAGGATATATCCAAAAGAATTCTATGCTTACCCTTATACTTTGATCTTCTTGATTCTGAGCAGCAGTTAATAGTTAAAAATATCTCAGATTTTTTTAATGAATAAAACTTAAATTTTTTTTTCGCCAGGATTTAAGTCATGCGATAATAATTACAACGATTTACGGTAGTTATAATTAATAAATTGAGCAACATCAAGAGAAAGGGAATAATACTTGCGGGTGGTTCGGGAACGAGACTTCATCCATTAACATCTGTTGTATCAAAGCAGCTATTGCCAGTTTATGACAAGCCAATGATATATTATCCTCTTGCTACGCTAATGCAAGCCAACATAAGAGAGATTCTGATAATATCTACTATTTACGACCTGCCAAGGTATGAAGATCTTCTTGGAGACGGGAGTAGTTTAGGCATTAGATTATCTTATGAAGTACAGGAAAGACCAGAAGGCCTCGCACAAGCTTTTATAATTGCTGAAGATTTTCTTAATGGCTCTGAAGTTGCATTAATATTAGGCGATAATATCTTTTATGGGCAGGATATTATGAAGACATTAAATGATGCATATAATTCAAAAAATGCATCTATATTTGGGTATCATGTCTCCAATCCCAGAGATTATGGCGTTGTCGAATTTGACAATTCTTTCGATGTAATAAGCATTGAAGAAAAACCAATCAACCCTAAATCAAATTATGCTGTACCAGGCTTATATTTTTTTGATGAGACAGTTGTTGACATAGCAAAAAAAGTAAAACCTTCTGAAAGGGGTGAGCTAGAAATAACAGATGTCATAAATCACTACTTAAATGAAGGAAAATTGAATGTAAAAATTCTGAATAGAGGTACCGCTTGGCTCGACACAGGGACAATAAATGATTTATTATCAGCTGCTCAATTTATTGAGACTATTGAAAAAAGGCAGGGACTAAAAATTAACTGTCCTGAAGAGATTGCTTATAGAAAAGGCTGGCTAAGTGAGCATGATCTTAAAAAAATTGCAGAGCCACTTATGAAAAGCGGCTATGGTTCTTACCTTCTTTCTCTAATAAATTAGACTTCTTTCAAATTGATGGAAATAATAAATACAAATATTTCAGAATTAAAAATACTAAAGCCGAATATCATTAAAGACAAAAGAGGTTTTTTTCAAGAGACATACCGAGAGAATTGGTTCCAGGAAAATGTTGCAAATTTTTCATTTGTTCAAGATAACTATAGTAAATCATCTAAAGGCACTCTTAGAGGCCTTCACTACCAGACTAAACAGCCCCAAGGAAAACTAGTCAAAGTCCTTTCTGGTAAAATTTTTGATGTTGCTGTTGATTTAAGATCTTCTAGCAAAACATTTGGACATCATTTTGGCATTGAGCTGTCCTCAGATAACTCTTTGCAATTATGGATTCCCCCAGGCTTTGCGCACGGTTTTTATGTCTTAAGTGAAAGCGCTGAATTTTTCTACAAATGTACTGATTATTACTTACCATCGCATGAGAAAGTAATTTTATGGTCCGATAAAGATCTTGACATAACTTGGCCCATTTCAAAAATAATGACTCCTCAACTTTCCATAAAAGATACCAAAGGTATATCCTTTAAAAATGCATATTACTTTGATTAAATCACTATGAATAAAAGAATTTTAGTTACCGGAGGAGCTGGATTTATAGGTTCGGCTCTAATCAGGCATCTGATTAAGAATACTCAGGCTACCGTTATAAATATAGATAAACTTACTTACGCAGGCAATCTCGAGTCACTTCTTGAAATTAGCGAAGATGATAGATATGTATTTGAGCATCTAGATATTGTTAATTTTCAAGAATTAAAAAATTTATTTTTAAAGCATGAACCAGATTTAGTAATGCATCTTGCAGCTGAAAGTCATGTTGACAGATCAATAGATGGCCCTGCAGAATTTATTAATACAAATATAATTGGCACATTTAATTTGCTCGAAGCTTCAAGGCATTATTTAGAAAATCAATGTAATAATTTAACTAAAGAAACATTTAGATTTCATCATATCTCAACCGATGAAGTATACGGAGATTTGCTTGATGGCTCCTTCTTCACAGAAAACACTCCATATGATCCAAGTTCTCCATATTCTGCATCAAAAGCATCAAGCGATCATTTAGTTAGAGCGTGGCATAAAACATACAAATTGCCTACACTTGTAACAAATTGCTCAAATAATTATGGACCATTTCATTATCCTGAAAAGCTAATACCATTAATAATTCTAAATGCATTAGATAATAAACCTTTACCAATATATGGCAATGGAAATCAGATAAGAGATTGGCTTTATGTTGATGATCATGTCAAAGCCTTATGTAAAGTCGCTGAATTTGGAGAAATAGGCGAAACATATAATATTGGCGGATTTAATGAAAAGAAAAATATAGATGTTGTGTTAACTATTTGCGATATTCTTGAAGAATTAGTCCCAGATAATCCAATTGCAAAACAATCAGGCGGAGAAGGTTTCCAAAGCTTAATTTCCTATGTTGAAGATAGGCCAGGACATGATTTGCGATATGCAATTGACGCAACAAAAATCAATAAGGAGTTAGGTTGGTATCCGAGTGAGACTTTTGAATCAGGAATAAAGAAAACCGTTGAGTGGTATATACAAAATAATGACTGGACTAACAGTATTTTCAAGAAAGAGATTTCATAGCAGATTTATATTGTGGTTATTGTAATAGGAAAATCTGGGCAATTGGCTAGAGAACTTTTAGATGAAAAGCCAAACGATATCAATGCAATATTTTTAGGAAGAAATGAGATAAATTTTGCTGATTCAAAAGAGAGTATTTGTAAAATTGAAAGCTATAATCCAAAGATACTTATTAATGCGTCCGCATATACAAATGTTGATAAAGCCGAATCAAACATTCAAGACGCATTTTTTCTAAATAGGGATGTGCCCGATATTCTTTCGAGTTATTGTAATAAGCATAAAATTCGATTTATTCATATATCCACAGATTATATTTTTGATGGAAACAAAACCTCAGGATATGAGATTGATGATGACCCAAATCCAATTAATATTTATGGAAAATCTAAATTGGCTGGAGAAGAGGCAATTAGCTCAAATATGACCGAAGATTTTTCAATTATCAGAACCTCATGGTTATATTCCACATATGGTCAAAATTTTGTAAAGACTATATTGTCTTTAATAGGTAAAAAGAAAGAAATAAGGGTTGTTGATGATCAATTTGGGTCTCCTACATATGCAAAATTTTTAGCAAAATTTATCTGGAGTCTTTCATTAAAAACAAGCATCAATCCTATATATCATTGGTCTGATATGGGAAAGACCTCATGGTATCAATTTGCAAATAAAATAAATGAGATTAGCTCTGATCAAGATTCAAAAAAACGTAACTCTAAAATAAAACCAATTAGCTCAGATGAGTATAAATTTGTAGCCCAAAGGCCAAGATGTAGCCAATTATTGCAATCTCAAGACAGCTCAAACTATTGGCAAGAGAACCTTAGATTAATGATAGAGAATTTAAACAAGTGATTAATATAACTATATCAATAGTAAGTCATGGCCAAATAAGTCTTGTCTACAACCTTCTTGAGGATTTAAATAATCAGGATCATGACAATATACCTCATGAAATAATCATTACAATAAATACTCCCGAAGATTTTTCTCTAATTTCAAAATTTGAGAATCTCAATATTGTTATAATAGAAAATGAGATCTGTAAGGGTTTTGGAGAGAACCACAACTTTGCATTTTTACAATCAAAATCAGATTACTTTTGCATAGTGAACCCAGATATAAGGATCTTAAGTTTAGGTTTTAATAATCTCATTTCTCAGCTATCTAGTGAATGCAAAATTATTGCACCTCTTGTTTTATCTCCAAATGGAACAATTGAAGATAGCTTTCGTAAATACCCATCTATATTAAATTTATTTACCAGACATATAGGAAAAAAAAAGGAACCTGACTATGAATTAAATGATATGCCTATATGTGTTGATTGGATTGCTGGAATGTTTATGCTTGTAAAAAGTAATCACTTCAGGAATATTAGGGGCTTTGATGAAAAATTTTTTATGTATCTTGAGGATGTGGATATATGCAAAAGGACATATAGTGATGGAGGAGTGGTAATAGTAGACCCAAGAGAAAAAGTAATACATGATGCTAGAAGAGCATCATTCAAGAGCTTTCAGCATCTGAAATGGCATATACTTAGCTTAATTCGCTTTTTGCTAATCAAGCCTATAATGAAATTTTTTAGAGGGTACAGCTAGCACAATTTTTATAAATGATTATTTTTACAAATATTATAGAAGACTCCCCAATTTCATTGCTAAAGAAATACTATGATGATGCAACAAGTGCTGGTCAAAAAGATATCAATGCTGTTTGCATTTCATCTTATGACAAAGAAAATTGTAATGTTGAGGCGAGATTTGTAAATTTGAAGTACGTTGACAACTATGACTTTATTTTTTACACAAATTACAACTCACCAAAATCCAAACAATTTGAATTACATAACCAAATATCTGCAACCCTTTTTTGGAATAATATCCGTTTGCAAATAAGGATTAAGGCTCACGTCCATAAACAATCTAAAGAAATGAATAATAAATATTTTTTGCAAAGATCAGATGATAAAAATGCCCTTGCCATCAGCTCTAATCAGTCTGAAATAATTGACTCATACCAATCGGTAATAAAAAAGTATGAAAATACACTCAATACAGGTAATTTAAGTAAATGCCCAGATCATTGGGGCGGTTATATATTTGTGCCATTTGAGATTGAGTTTTGGAAAGGGCATGATCATCGCTTAAACAAAAGAAGTCTTTATAGAAGGCATGGCAATGAATGGAATCATTTTTTTTTAGAACCATAAAACTATTTAAAAATATAACTATTTGTTATAGAATCCATTGTCAAATAATAAATAAATACAACTCCTCTAAACGGTAAATAATCATAGCAACCAACAAAAAAAACACCACTCCAATAAATCAAAAAATTAGAGCGGAAAGTGTTATGCTTATTGGAAATGGTGGTGAAAAACTTGGCTCATTAAAGCTTGATGAAGCTTTAAGCAAAGCAGAAAAACTTGATCTAGACCTTGTACAAGTCTCTCCAAATGGAGCAGATCCAGTCGTCTGTAAGCTTATGGATTATGGAAAACATATTTTTACAAAGAAAAAAAATATTTCTTCATCAAAAGGAAAAGTTAAAAAAACTTCAGTTAAAGAAATTAAATTCAGACCTTCTACTGATACAGGTGATTACAATATCAAACTAAAAAAAATAAAAAGCTTTATTCTTGGAGGAGATAAGACTAAAATAAGCGTCCGATTTAGAGGGAGAGAGATATTAAACAGTAACCTCGGCCTTGATTTATTAAATAAGCTTAAAGAAGAAATGTCTGATTTAGCTCAGGTAGATCAAGAACCTTCACTAGAAGGTAGACAACTAATGATGGTTCTCTCGCCACTGAAAAGGAAAAGCTAAGATTTTTAAAAATGGGATATAAGTTAAAAAAACATTCTGGAGCATCCAAGCGTTTTAAAAAAACAGGATCTTCC
>MDTG01016048.1_pt1 | contig 16488 bp, 7 predicted proteins | sample 811421 | NCBI WGS metagenome assembly MDTG01 (sample SAMN05326645, study PRJNA326480) | marine metagenome | isolation source: seawater | place: Pacific Ocean: South East | collected 2011
AGAGGTGGAAGTCCTCATGCGCGCCGTACACGCCTCGCTCGTGCCAGGGCATCCACGATACGACGGCCTCCTTGCGCGCGGCCCCGTGCCCGGTTCGAAACAGGACAGGCAAGAAGAAGAGCAGCGACATCAAGACGAACGTGCTTGACAGGGCCCACATTCCGCTGCCGCCCGTTGCGGCTCCGATGAAAGACACACAGAACACGGTCTGCCAGAAGATCACGACGTTCTTGAGGGCCAGCGTGCCTCCAAAAACGGCTAGCACGACGAGCAGAAGGAACGTGATGCTGGCGCCGTAGTACAGCTCGAACCCGGCGTCCGCAAACGGGATGCCGCTTGCGAGAACTGAGACGCTCACGCACACCCTGTCGACGGCCAGCGCGGTTCGCAGCTGCTGCTCGCACGAGGCGGTCGCCTTGGAGGTGTGATAGTATGCGGAGGCGGAGTAGCAAGCGAGCTTGCCGCAAAGGTAGCCAAGGAGAGGCCACACGGCGCAGTCAGACGCCGCTGGGATCAACAGGACCAGTATGGCACTGGCCGTTACGACGCTTGCCCCAAAGTGGACCGCCCCTCGGAATCGAGGCCTGGCCTCTCCGCTTGCATAGCAGGAGGGGTCCCCGGCGAGCGGCTTTGCGTGCTCGGTCGCATCGGACTTGACCTTGCTCTCCTCCTCGGCCTGCATGACTGCGCGCCCCAAGTTCTGCCTCGGCGCGAAGCACTTAGCGAAACGCCCTCGGCGCGATCGGCGCCTGGGCTGCCGAAAGCAGAGAGCTCAATGAGAAACGACAAAGAGAGCGGCAGAGCACCCACCAACTGAACCAACATGTCCACCTTTGCCCGCGCCCCTACTTTGCCGCCTCTTCGCGCCGACAACGATCGCGCCCGCACGCCGGCCTCGATCTGGCTGTCGCGGGCGGAGCTGGCGCCTTCGGCACAGGAGCGCCTGCTGTCCACGCCAATTTTCAAGATCGTCGCGGGGAAGCTGCAGCTCGACGCCGACCAGCTCGCCAAGATTGCGGACGCGGTGCCGTCGGCCCGCTCTCTCCTCCTCGACTTCGAGAAGGCCGTGAGCGGGAAGCGCGCGCACGAGGACGGCGACTCCGAGGACGGCGACTCCGAGTCGCGCGCCAAGCCCCCGAAGCGGGCCCGTCCGCCTTCCACAGAGGCGGAGCCGCGCGCGGCTCCCGCGTCGCCCCCTGCCAAGGAGGCCACGCCGCGGTCTCTGAAACCGCCTCGCATTCTCTCGCGGGCGCTCGAACTCCCTCGCGGCGCAGCCGCCGGCGACAAGATTCGGCTGTTCGACCTCAACAAGAAGAAGAAGGTGGGCGAGGTGTTTGAAGTGCCCGAGGACGCACACGAAGGCATGAAGCTCGACTTCATGCACCCTCCTGACTCGTTGCGCCTCGTCTTTGAGGACGGGGCCGGCTTCATCGCCGGAGGCAGCTCGATCGCGCAGCACGGCACCCGACTGCGCTTCCACCGCAAGACGTGCAGGTGCAGCAGCTGCCCCGTGATGGGATGCGGCGGCGACAGCTCCGCCGTCATCTTCGACTCCATGGTCGACGACGAGACCTGCCGTCGCTTTGAGGCGCATGCGAAGGCGGCGAACAAGCGAGGACTCCAGTTCCACATAAATCGCCTCCAGGCCAGGCGCTCGGTGGGATAAACGCCCCGCGCGGAACTGTTTGTGGGCAGATGTTGCGATTCCCACCCCTCCACAGACTCGCGTCCAGAGCAGCTAGCACAGAGGCCGTATTCAAGATTACAATTGATTGCGCAAACGGGGTCGCACGCATGCGCTGGGCTGCGCTTCCGTGGGAGGCAGAGGGGATCGGGGTGCGAGAACTTGCGCTGCTTGCGGTGCACGCCATGCGGGCGAGCTCGTTCAGTAGGTCGCTCCAGCTGGACACGGAGCAGGAATACGTGAGAGCCAGCTTCGGGGCTGCTTGTCCCAGAGAGATTGCGGCTCTTCATTTTTCAGATTTTCATTTCGAAGAGAAAGCAGCCCACGCTTCGCTGCATGGAAAGTGGCGTGCAGGTGAGGCAAGGAGAAGGGATTGCGTGTTCGAAATCGTGTACTGGCACGATATGAGCAAAGTAAAGACTGCCTAGCTAATCCTCCTCTCCGGAGTCGAAAAAGTTTATATAGGCGCCGAGATTTCTTTAAAAACACTCTACGCTTTGTCACACTCCAAGTGTTTCTGAAGCCGCGACCCGATCGTCAGCAGACTCAACATCGTATCGAGCCCGATGTACAGCGCGAACACACCGACGATCCCTACGAAAAGGCCCTGCGGGGAGCTCGCGCTGCAGGCGTCGCTGCACGCAGCGGCTACGTCCACTGCCATCCCCGCCTCTCCCGGCGCGCGCGTGCCAAATCAAAGTTCGGTGTGGTTGGCTGCAGACAGCGCTGAGACGTCCGCCGCGTAGCTGAACGCTCCTAGCGCGAAGCAGAGCAGCGCGACCGCAAGGATGCCCCTGGAGAAGGCTGAGCCGGACGCGCGCTTCCGCGCCTGCTGCCACTCGTCCTTCTCCCGCGGTATCGTGATTTCGGCTTGGACGCTGTTGTCCAGGGCGTTCTCGAGCACGGAAGTCTCTGCAAGAGGCCACAGCTGCTGGAGCGCCTTGAGCAACTGTACGCCGCCCCTCCCCTCCCCTGCCCGGAGCCGAATCACGGTGCGCCCCTCGCTGTCACGCAGCACCGAAGCGATGCGCGCGTTCGGATCGTGCTGCTGGCAGGAGCGCAGCACCACGTCCGACACGCGCTGCGAGAAGGTTGCCATGCTTTCGGGCTTTCTGGCGCGCGCAAGCGGCGGCGAACTGCCTAGCGCGCTCACGCAAGCGCAGTGGAGGCGGAGAGCATCCTAAGCAAGTCGGACATGTCGGACTGGTAGCTGCTGTTTGCGTCTGCAAGCGAGCGGTCGCTGCCGCGTTGCTTCTGGCTCAACATGCGTTTTATGGCGACGAAGAGCAGCGTGTACAAAGCGGCCATCCCAACGATCCATCCCAACTCCTGGGGCGGCGGTTCGCTGCCAGCCGTCTCGCTGCCAGCCGTCTCGCTGCCCGCCGGCAACGTTCCATAAAATTTGTCGTTAACGAAATTCCACATTGAAGGGAAGAGGGAACCACGCGTGGCTTGCTGTAGTTGCTCGCGAACGGGCGTCATGCCCATGCTTCTCAAAACGGACTCGAGAACTCCGCTGTTCGACGCCATGTTAAGAAACGCCACCGCCGAGAGGGCGCGGAACTCGAGAGCGGACTTCACCGTCTCCGCGCGATCTTTTTTCGGCATAGAGGCCAGGATTGTGAGTAGCATCTGCACTGGCCAAAACCGTCCGACATATTGTTCGAGGGTCACCTGCAATGAGTCCATGGCGGTTGACCGTGTGCCTCCCACCAACACGGACGCGGACAAGGCCAAGGCGCTCGCCATAAATGGGAGCACGAAGGCGGAACTTCTCTGCGCGGCGCCGACACCTATAACCCCGGTACCAAATGTGTTGTAGATCGCAAGGCCAATGCGCGTTTTTGCGCCGTAGAAGCAGGCGGCCTTCAGGCTGGACAAGAAGATCGTTTGCTGCCGCAGTTTCGCGGAGGCAGCCGTTCCGGAGGCCCACTCCACATACCTCCACGCCGCAGCGCCCCACCCCTCAGAGCCCAGCTCCTCCGGACCCCACTTGTCAGACTGAATGAATTCCTCTAGATTACCAAGCACTGCGAAATCGTAGAGGTCCTCCAATCCGCTGAGCATTGTCTCGTCTGTCATCGTTGCAATCAAGGCAAGAAGGGATGGCCATTCTTTCCAGATGGCCACCACCGTGTCCCGCACCGCTTTGCCCGCAATCCGATCAGGTATGTACGCGGTCAGATCCTCGACCCGCCGGTCAATCTTCAGCATTCTGCGTAGATCGGAACAGGCCCGCCAGCTTGAGCTGAGGACGAGCAGCGCTTTGTCTTCGAAGCTGAGGCTGTCGCTGGCCACTGCGAGCCCCGAAATGAATGTAGGAATGATTTCCGGCAGCATCCAGATCATACCATGTGCAAACACTTCGGCGAGGATGCCCGCGGTCCCGAGCATCCCCGTTGCCGCAGCTTGGCAGTGCGCGAGTAAGCGCCGAATCGGGCCCTGTGCTTCTCCGAGCCATGCATCCTTCGTCCGGGATAGCTGTGTTTTGGCCCGTTTGAGCTGCTCGAGCTCAAGCTTTCCAGAAAGGCTTTCGTCGAGCTGGTTGACATCATGCTTCAGGCGGTCTACTAGTAGGTCAAAGTCTCCTGGGACGACGCCCGTCGCAAAATCTTTGAGCTTGCCAGTTTCTTCTTTTAGATCGTTCTGGTAATAGACCCTTGCCTTTTCGGCGTAGTAGTTGAAGCTTGCTCCGTTGCGCATGTTTTCGATGATATTCCCAAGCTCCTCGGCTCCAGCATTTCCGTCTGCCAATCCCGCGCCTGTCACGTCGAGCAGCCAGCCAAGCACGGTGCTGTGCGCCTCCCAGGCGCTGTCCTCGAGAGTTGCAGCAACGCGGTCGGCCTGCGCGGTCGCCCTCTCCGCGCCCTCCCTGTCGCGCAGGACTTTCAAGTATCTCAGGAGCTGGTTCCTCGCAGTCGAGTAGCTTTTGCGAACATTTCTCAAGCGCAGAGCGTTTTCCACTGTCTCTGCGACCTCGGTGGGGTTCTCCGTGCCTGCCCTCTTTTCTGTGAGAAGGCGGGTGAGCTCAGTTTTGATGGGAAACCGCTGGCCATTGCGAGTGACTTCGCTCGAGCCACTGAGGAGGGCGTAGGCTGGGCCGATGATGTTTAGCTCAACGTTCTCCAGGATCACTCCCAGACGCTCCAGACCTGCAACGTCTACATTTTGTGCGGCGTCATCGATTTCGAGGTTGTTGTTTTCACGGAAGAGGGAGCTCGTCTCCAGACGGACTCCCGGACGACGGAGGAGGGAGTCCGTGTCCATCCGAAAGGAGGGGCCGTCCCTGTCGAGGTCCAGCCGGGCGCCCACTGGGGGGGGCGCGTGCACGGCCGGAGCGGCCTGCACCTGCGCCGCGCCCGCCACGGACTCACTCCCACGCAACAGCTCCTTGATGCTCTCAGCGGTCCTCTCCCTCGCGTCCATCGTGAATGCCCCCTGGCGAGTGTACTCCTCGCGCATCCCTGCAGGCTCGCTCGCGCCACGACGGGGGGGCGCCGCTCGGAACAAACTCGCCACCGAGCTGTCCAGCGCCCAGCGCATGCTGTTGCGGAGCGCGCACAGCGTCTCGAAGTTTGAGACGGACGCGCCCCACCAAGCGTTGCAGTCGGCGTCTGTGCCCTCGAGGGCCACGAGCGTGTGAACGTAGCTTTGGAGCTTTTGCTCCCTAGAGATGCCCGAAGCCCCGTCCCAGCGTTGCAGCATCTCGGCCGGGGCGGCGGCTGTAGCGGCGGCCGGGGCGGCGGCCGGTGCTTCCTCCTCCCCGTCCTCCGCCCGAGCCACACGCTCGTGGCGCTTCAGGTACAACTTCCGCAGCGCGGTCCAGTAGTGCCGGCAGGCCTCGGTGCCGCTTGCGGCGTCTTCCTCGCTCTCCATGAGGGCAGCGCACTCGTCGCCGCTCTTGTCACGGAGGAACGCCACAAGGGGGCCTCCCTTCAGTCGCGCGCGGGCGAGCAGCATCTCCCTCGAGAGGCGGAAGTGCCGCGCCCAGGGTGCTCGCTGGTAGGCAGGCATGTGCACGCCCAGGCTGTCGCTACGCCCCCCGGGCGCAAAGTACTCGAACATTTCGTCAATGGCACGGATCACGGCGGGCCGTTTCGGAATGGCAACCTTCTCCATCTTTGTGCAAAGCAAGCGCCGGTCCGCCGCTCCCAGGACGATGTCTCGCGCCTCGTCGCTCGTGGCCCCCATTTTGCGCGCGAGCTGCATGGCGGAGCCGAAAACCTCCCTCTCGTCGCGAACGTGCGCTTCCACCGCCTCGATTCCGAGAAACTGCCTCGAGGGCGGCATGTACTCGTTGGGCTCCATGAGACAGAGTGCGCTCACGTTGGACTCGATGGCCGCATCGACGTTGCAGGCGTACAGTTGCTTGTGCTCGTCGGAGCCAGGCGGCGGGAAGTAGAACACGGCCTCTTCTTCTCCCCCCGGGCCGGTGGACCGGCGCACGCAGGGGTGGCAGGGGAGAGAGTCGCCGCACAGACGAACGGCCTCTAAGAACTCACTGCGGCGCTGAATCAGCTCGGCTGCCATAAACTGGACCTCCTGCAGCTCCAGCGTGGCGTTCACACACGCGTTGCCTCGCTCACCGTCGGCACCCTGTGCATTGGCGATGCCCTGGACGACGACGCTTGCGTGCCGAGCCAGCTCCAACATCTCAGGGGCGGCACGGACGCGTTCAATCTCTGCCTGCAGAAGCTCATGCGACTGTGGTGCCTTGCCCCCTTGTTTTTTCAGCGCGCCACTGTCCAGTTCTGACCTTTTCAGCGGGCCACTGGGCAGTAGCAAGGGCGGCAGTGTTGCCGCTTGCCGAGAAACGGGGGCGACAGACATGACGCGTTTCTCTTACGCACTTGTATTACATACCGACGTGCTTATCCGGACTTCACAGCCAGCCCCATAACTATCAGTCAAAGCTGTCTGCACACCCTCTACGAACGCTGTGCGTATTCGTCTCCTCCCCAAAGCCGCTCCCAGAATGGAATCCGCTTCTCCCGCGTAGCTTCGGTGGCCACGTCTAAGTCGTCGAACTCCTGCAGCTCAACGTCGACCAGCTCTCCCACTTCTGGAGGGTCGCTCGGTTGCATGTTCGCAAAAGCGGACAGCACTTTTACGCCCGTCTGCAAGGCCTGCATCGTCTGCCTCTTGGCTTCATCCGACTCGGGGGGCGGGATGCTGTCGGCTGCGGCAGTCACGTTTTTGAGCGCGAGCCGCAGGCTTCTTTTACTTTCCTCTGGGTCGACTGCGGGATGCGAGGCGAACACTGCCTGTGCCGCCGCCCGCAAATGCATCGCTGCCGTGGAATAGTCGTGGGAGCATTCGCTGATGGCGTCCGCTGTGTACAACCTCTTGAGCACTGCCTCGCACCTTCCATGGACGGTAACGCGGTCGGGGTTCATGGCGCAAGTCAAACGAGAAGCGATGCTGGTGTTTTGTGCCACAACGAAATCGAGCTCCCGCAGCTTGGTGAAAGCATCCTTCCACGAAGTGCTGCCCTTGAAGTGCGACATGTCCACCTCTCCTCCCCCCTCGGATGCGTAATAGGCAGGCTCGTCCTCCGATAGGCGTTGAGCCTCGGAACGCCGCGGCGACTTCCCCAGCGCGAGGCCCTTGCATGCGCGGACGGTCTCCGCTAGCACCGCCGGCACAGCCGTTGCGGGTGCCCTGTGCGCCACAAAGTCCCGAATCGCGGCACACGCAAGAGATGCGAGTTCGTGTTCTTTCCCCAGCAAGGTGTCCCTGGCAATCATTGGTGGCTCGGCGTCTCCCAGGGCACCCGCCACCGCAGCCTCCGCTGTGGTGTTTTGGATTGTGAATACAGAGACAGGCGATGCATTCCGCATTTCTTGCAGAATCACGCCCCCGACGTATGCGACCCGATCGGCATCCCTGTCGGCAGCCTCGCCTGCCGCCAATGGCGCACGGCCCGACGTCGCGGCCACGCCCCCCCCGGATGCCGGCGCGGCAGCCTCCGTTGCTTGAGCGGGCCCCCCCAGTGAGGGCGCGTAGGAAAGCATTGCCGCGAGCGTAGCCGTCGCCGCCAGTCCCATGCCGAGGATCGCCGTCGGCACGCGGGTCCCGGCCCACAATTTCCTTGCCTGCCTTGTTAACAAGTCGTCCTGAGTTGCAGGTGGTTTGAGAGCGAGGAACTTGCCGTGGTGTTCGGCATGTTGATCGCCCGCATTTTGCTGAAAGGCCGGGTGTGCGAAGAAGGACAACCGGAAGATGCGGTTGAGCGTATCTGCCGCCATTCTGACATGCTGAATGTCCCACTCGCCAAGCGGCAGTGCGTCGCGAACGCGGTCGATCTTGACGTAGTAAAACTGGAAGCCCTCGTTGATCGCCTTTTGGATCACACTAAGGTAGGAGGTCTGCCACCCACCGAGGCTGATGACCTTCGCGGCTTCCATGGCGTCGTCATCGAGTCGCATTTGTCCAAGAGATTCCACGCTTGGCACCTTCGGATAACCGATCGTGCCCACATCTCCAATTACATTTCTGGCCACCTCAAAAGGCAGCCCGCCACTTGAGGCAAGCTGGCTCAAGTAGCTGTGTGTGTCGACGACGCTCAAAAGCCCTTCCTTCGACCTTTCATACAGGTACTCTTCGCTCTGCCTCTGCATGAGCGGCGGCGGCAGGACCGGATCCGCGCACGAGCCGCACCCCTCAAAGGCGTCCGGCGGCGGCGGCGAGGGCTGCGGCGGCGAGGGCGGCGGCGGCGAGGGCCGCGGCGGCAAGGGCGGCGGCGGCGAGGGCCGCGGCGGCAAGGGCGGCGGCGGCGAGGGCATCGCCAGCGAGGGCGGCAGAAAGCTGCGGAGGCTGGCCAAGACTTCGGGTTCGGCATTTGAAATGATGGCGGCGGCGTTTTCTATATCCCCTTGCCTTTCTTCTCGGCTGCCAAATGGGCCGTCGCGCGGGACCCCCGAGGAGAACGCAAGGCGAACGTTTCTCCGGTTTTCGAACCGGCGCCTGTATTGTCTGCGCGCGCTTTCGGAGTCGACCCGCGTGTCGTAATCGTCGTCGTCGTCGTCGTCGTCAGGCCCCAGGCGCCCAAGAGCGCTGTCGTGATGGGTTTTCGCACGCTTCCTCCTGTCGCGTTCCTCGTCGTCGGGAACGGAGTCCGTGCCACCAAAGTACATCGAGCGCGCTCCCTCGGTGAGGAAAGACGGCTTTTCGGGCACGGACGCGAGATAGCTGCACGCCTGGTCAACGACCCGCATCAGCTGCCGCTTGATGTTCTGGGCGTTGGTGATGATCTGAGCGTGTCCGACGTAGGCAGCGAAGCTGCCGGCGCGCATGCGCGTGTTCTGGAGCATCATTCCGACGAGCTCCGCGTAGCGAGAGCACAGCACCCAGTCCTTGCCCTCCACGAGCTCCCAGAGATGCAGGTGGCGGTGCCAGCCGGGGCAGGCACGCAGCTCGGCCGTGACGTGGTCAAACGACTTCTGGATGGCGGCGGACACGTCGGGCTTGAGGTGGATCATGTACGAGTTTCTCGGCTCCGCCATGCGGTTGTACGAAGAGGGAACTTCCCCTGCGGAAAGTGCCGCGGATGACGAGAGCGTTGCACTGTATTCATTTGTGATCTGCGAAAGCAGCTTGACGACGGCGCCAATGCCCATGGGCTTCTCGACCTGCTGCATGAAGTTCTGGAGTGCGACAGACGCCTCAAAGAAGCCGTGTCCCGCCTCGCCGGCAACCACGCGGCGTGCGCTCTCCGTGGCGTCCGCGGAAACTACGACGAGCTCGTTGTCCTGCTCGCGGCCGCGCACGTCAAGCTGCAGTCGCGACGCTTTGAGTGTTGAGGAGAGGGTGGACTCCACCAGCCTGGTGTGGAATCGGTTCACCGTTTCCTGAAGCTTCTCCCTGTGCTGCTGCGACCGCTTGGTGAACTGCGCAATCTGCTGGTCCTCCCAGGCGATCGCCGACTCCGCCGACTCTCCCATGGATCCAGTCAGTGAAACCACGAAGCGGTAGAGACGATCGCCGGAAACCGCGATCTCGCGCATCGCGTCCGACCAGACGTCCGCTCTCCGGAGGTGCGAGGCGTCCTCGCTTGTATGCACGAGCTCGACCGCCTTACGCTCCCGCGAATCCGGGTCCGTCGCCAGTCTTCTGGCGTATTCCACCTCAAGCCGTGCCGCATGCAGCTCCCCGACGGCTCGAATCCCAGCAACCAGGCAGGCTTGGATGGCGCCGACTTCCAAGCGGAGGTGGTTGCGCATCGCCTTGAATGGCTCCAGCTCCGGCGGCGCAGCACTCTGCCGGACAGGGGGCTGGGAGCCCTCCAGGTAGTAAAGCCGATCCTTCAGATCTAAAAAGGACAGATCTGCATCTCCTCCTCCCTCTCCGCCTCCGCCGTCGCCTCCCGCTCCGTCGCCGCCTCCCTCTCCTCCACCTCCAGGTCCACCAATGTCATCTCCGCCTGCTGCCGCGGCAGTAGCTGCTGCCCACTTGCGCAGGCCGGCGTTGGCGGGGAACCGAAGGTCGTCAACGAAAGGCGTTTCCGGGTGGCGAAACGGGCCCGTCTCGAACCTCTCTTTCGCGTCTATGCGGCCGTCCTTTAGCCTGGACTCGTAAAGAGAACGCAGCTGCTCGATCTTCACCAGCGCGGCGGCCGCATCGCACGCGCGGGTAGAACCATTGTCCGGCTCCTTGGTACTCTTTCTCAACACATCGGCCTTTTTTCTAAAGTAGGCGGCCAGGAATTCGAGCATGGACGCCCTGCACTGGTGGTAGAAGCGGTCGTCGTCAAAGTCTGCCGCGCCGTTCTTGTCGGTGCCCGGCGCCCACGCCGCGAGCACCCTGCCCACGCTGCGACTCTCGCTGAGTTCCTGCAGGAAGCCCACAAAGTCATCATCCGGCATCACGTGGTCGTGTCTGCTATTGAGCTTTTTGAGCAGCTCTTTTCTCTCGGTTTTGAGCAGGGATTTTCCCGCGCCGCCAGCCGCCGCCCGTTCCGTGAACTTTCCGGGGTCGCCGTCCGGGAACCTGTAGCAGTCCTCCTCCGAGTCCACGCCCAGGACCTTTTTTGTGGCAGCGTCTGCCTTCTGGTGTGGGCCGCTGTACACACACAGCCCCCGCGCCGTGCAGAAGTAGGCGTGGTAGAGACCAGCTACCACGTCTGGATCGGTGCCGTTCCTCACGAACACGTTGTCTCTGACGCTTTCCTTGTGCCTCGCGTCTTTCGCCAGATCACTGGACTCCTCGGCCGCCTCTCGCAGAGCTGTGCGCGTTGTCTCCAGAACTTGGTTGAACATCTGCCTGGGCACCGAGTCGCGGCTCAAGATGCCACACACGCCCTCAAGCAGCTTGAGAAGCAGACCCATTTTGCCCGGATCGCTGGAGTTCTGCAGATTCTCCACAATTCCGCTCCCTGTATGCGGATTCTGGTAATCCTCCTCGAGCTGCGTCTTCTCCTCTTCCGATAGAAGCACGCACGCTCCTTTCCGAATCAGCTTCAGCTGGAGGAGCCAGCCGAGTAGCTTCGCTGCCCGGGCCGCAGCCTCTTTCTCTTGCTTCTGGCGGGCTTCGGCCGAGTGCAGGAGCGCTTTTCCCACGGCCACGGCGGTGGCCCGTCGGATGGACGAGACCCCCGTCGACGAGTGGGTCAGCCGCAGCCGCTCGCCCCCGTCGCCTGCCCAGAGCGCGGAGACGCCCTGGGACATGTACTGAGAGTCTGAGTGCCCCATCGCGAAGCGGGCCTCAAGCACCGACCTGCCGGCTCCATTGCCGTCTTCAGACGAGTCCTCCAGTGCGTCCGCGATTGCCTCCAGGCGCCTTCTGATCCGGTTGGCCGAGTTGAAGCCGAAGGGGGCGTCGCTGCCGAGTGCCACGGAAGCGCTTCGAATGCTCGCTGCTGCAAAGTCTTCTTTTGACGCGAGCCCTTCGCGGCGGCGAATCGGCAGCATCGCACGTAGAGGTCCCTGTGTGGATCAACGTCTAGCATGGATATCTAGAGCGCGCCAGAGTTCTGGGGGGCATGCTGCGCGTCCCACTCCCCGTCGACGAGGCGGTTTCCGCCTGGTGCGCCGCGGGGCGGCGGCCAACTCGGACTATCGCCGCCTCTTTTGAGGAGATACGAGAGACTTTCGTAGACAGGCAGCTGGGCATCAGTCTCTTGCTGCCCAAGGAACGACGCGCAGACGACGAGAACGACCTCCACACAGTCGAGGTGGTGAAGCGAAAAGGGGGTGATTACTACGCAGTGGTCGACGGCTCCTGGACCGAGTGCGTCAACAAGGAGACCAAAGTGCAGCTCGGGGAGCACAAGCAGCTACAAGTGCGAACTACGGAAGGTCCGGATTCGAGAGCCGGGCCGGAGGAAATCCTGCCGGCGCCAGTGGCCGTCTCGCTCTGCGTGGAGAGCGGCGAGACCTTTCCCGAAAAGTGCATGCTCGTCGTGAAGCAGCAGATCGTCGTGCAAGGACGGCGAAATGACCCGTCTGTGATCTCGAGTGTCCCCGTGGAGACTCGCTCCGCGTCCGACTCGATCTCAAGGCCGACGCTGCTGCCGTACCCCATCGCCAGCACCGCCGCCCCCAGCGTCGAGCTAAGTACGTACGATGCAATGTACCTTGCGGAGGCAAGGGTGAACGCATTCAAGAACGAGCCCGCGACTCGGCTTCAGAGCCCGCCAGAAAACCTACAGTTAGGCAAGTATCTGAACGGGAAAGTAAACGACGACGACAGGGCAAGGGCCGCGGTGCGATACTACGAGGACCGCGGGATCGGCATTGACAGCCTGCGCAAAGAGCTGTTGCAGCTGCGCAGCGGCGAGGGGGCACTGCCCCTCGAAAGGCTGAAGGCCAACGCGGAGGCTGCTCTCTGGAAAGCCGCCATTCAGGAGCCGACGATGCACAGACTGACGCTGCACCAGCTCACACAGGAGCTTGAGCACATCTCGGAGTCACGGCCGGGCCTGTCGGCAGATCAAAGAGATTACGTCGGCAAGACGCCGGACAAGCTGAAAGACGCAGGGAGGGGGAAAGCGGCTGCCCTGCTACGGTACCTGCTGACAGCAGATCCTGAAAGATACAAGGGCGGGCACTGGTCCATGGCGGACAGGCTGGAGCAGGCCAGGAAGTTCTTGGCACGCGCGTCAGATGGCACGTCAAATGGCACGACGGCGGAAAGAAGCCACGTCAGAGGCGATTTCAGTGGCCTGTCCACAGAGAAGCTCGTCAACGTACAAGTGAAGCTGCTGTACGAGATCCAGGTTTTCAGTAGCCGCAGCGACGCCGACCCCCTGCTGACAATCAGCATCACAGCCAGGGACGACGTCGCCGCCGGATACAGCGCCTCTGGGTATGTGAACCGCAAGGAGGAGTTTGAGAAGGCCAAGGAAAAGCTGCTCGGGCGGATCAGAGAAGGTCGTCGGGTTGCAGCGAGCCTGGGTGGTCTGGTCGACGACAGCCTGCACTGGGATGCGTTCTTTCTCGACCTCACGGCGGGGAAGAGTGTCGGGCCGTCCGATGAAGTGAGGGAGGCGGCAACCAAAGCGCTTGCGACGATCAACAAGAAATGCGACAGCAACATTGCTGCCGCGGAAACAGATCTGGAACGGGAAAAGAAGGCCCAAAGGGAGATCAACGAGAAGCTCAATGGCTGGACAGGGTGGTACAATTACCTGCGGAGTCGAGGCGTCCCGGAGAAAGACAAACTGCGGAATGACCGCGACCTGCGCGACCTGCGGGCCAAGAATGTCCGGGCTCTGCGTCGCATATCGGATCTGGAAGAGAAGATTCGCAGGCTGCGGAGCTTGCGGCAGGAGGCGGACGAGACCTTCGGTCCACAGTACACCAAGCTGCGCACACTTCCCCATGTGTACACAGAAGAAGAGAGGCTCCGGAAAAAGCTGGCCAGCATTCTATCCGAGACCTCAACGTGGCCCTCTTTGGGAAGTTGGCTTGCGCAACTGGGAGCATCGGCCGGCGCGTCGAGCGGCGCCAAAGAAGCTGCTAAGTACGTGAGCAACGGGGTGTGCATCTTCTCCGCCACGAAAACGGAAGGTCTCCTGAATGGCATAGGGCAGAAGATCGACGAGACCCTGAGACGCGACAGCAACGCGGAGGGACTCGATGAGCTTTCCCAGTGGCTGGAGAGGCATGACTTGCTCCTACTCAGGGAGACCTCGCCCGCCATCGTGCTCGTCGGGGCCGTGCACGCCTTGACGCTTGGCAGCCAGGTGCCGCCGCAGTACAGTGGCGCGGAGCGCGAGCTCGCCGCGGAGGCGTGCACGGAGGCGTCGCGGGCACTCAAGCGGTGCTCCAGGCTCTTTGGGGTCAAGCGGAAAGCGGTGGGCACCGCGTCGCTGAGGCTGCGCTTTGAGCGGCTCTACGAGGGCAACAACAGCGACGGGAATGCACGGCGTGCGCTCGCTGCGCTCAAGCCGCCGGCCCTCGCCGGCCCGCCGTTCAGCTGCCTATTCACGTCGAGCGTGGCTCCCCTCTACGCCTTTGACGCAGACTACAGGGCGTCAGAGGCGGGCGGCGCCTCGCTTGACCGCGCGATCCGCATCGCGGCGGGGCCCAAGCCGGACGCCGCATGGCGCGCCCGACTTGAAAGGCAGTGCACAAGGCAGGCGGCGGGCGTCATGGCCGAGCTGCTTGCCGTCTGCCTGCTGTCGAGAGCACATGCCGGCTTCGACCCCCGGTCGCGCGCTGCGCTGGCCTCGAGCCTCACCGAGGATGCGCGCCGCGCGGCGCTCACGGTTTCCAAGTTCATTTCCGATGCCTACGCTGGCAAGGCACCTGGGCTGGCGAGCGTGTACCGCGACCACCCCTGCTTCTTCTGTTTGCCCGGCTTCGAGTACGTCATGTCCGCGCTCTACGGGCTGGGCGTGCTAGGCTACGAGGAGAGCCCGTCGCTGGTCGTTGGCACGCGGAGCAGGCTGCGCGCGGAGCAGATGCTGCTGGTGGCCAAGGCGCTGCGCGCCATGAGCACGGCCCCGCTCTCCGCGGCCAACCTGCCTTTCCCCTGCGCACAGTCGGCGCTCCTGCTGCTGCCCCGCGCCGTGAGCGCGGCAACGGGGGAAGACTCCGCTTTTCTGGCGCACTCGCGCGCCTCGGCGCTGTCGCTTTCGAGGCTCGCCGCCGCGGCTGACGCGCTTCGCGTCTGGCAGAAGGCGGAGAGCTGCGGGCCCCTTCTGCGCTACGCGGCGCTGTCGCACCCCGCGGTCGTTTTGAGCGCGTTCGCGGCGAGCAAGGCGATGGACAAGGTTATTCAGAACCTGGAGCGCCTTTTCTTGATTCGGGCGCAACGAGGCGATCGCCTCGGCTTCGAGCAGCACTCTTGGAAAAAACGCGAAAACGCCGTGCTGCCCATTGCGCTGGACGAGCGGCTCGCAGGATTCCGGCTGGACATTCCCGCCGAAGTAATGAAGCAGGTTCCCGCGCCCTTCTCCTCGGGGAAGAGCGATTACGAGGCGTTCTTGAAGAGCATGCTGGATCATCTCTCGCTCGACTCAGAGCGCGCCGTGTACTTTGTGCCCGCGGGCGTCTTTGGAAAAGGCTCGCCGTCAGCCGCGCCCGACACGACCCTCTTCCAGCAGCCGGTCTGGATGGAGGAGCTGCGACAGAGTGCCGGGCGCACGTGGCACTGGACAAAGCCGCCCAAAGGGAGCGTGAGCCTTCAGAACTTCGGCAGCGACCCCACGACGTCATCCCCGACGCAGCTGGAGCATCCCTGCGCGGTCGAGGTCTACCGCAACACGATCCGCGTCTTCCTGTGCCCCGTGACGACGAATGCGGAGGAGGACGAGGGAGCGCAAGCTCTGACCACCGAGGCGGTCAGGCAGCTAGTGCACAACGTAGAACGGCTTACACAGGCCCTGCTCGTGTTCGCGTCATGGCCCTTTCGGTCTAAGAATCGTGTCCTTGATGCGCAGCTCGGAGGCAACGACGCCGGGCAGCTGGCCGCCGCGGCGTGCGTTGCCAACGCCCTCTTTAGCAGCCTCACCGGCTCTGATGCACACATCATCGTCAGGGCGGAAGCGATGCGCTCTGCCAGCGCGCGCGTCTGCCAGGACTTGGCGAAGATGGCGTCGTCCCTCCTGGAACGTGACCTGAAGGCGATGCCGCTTGGCGAGCTCTGCGGCGTGCTGTGCTGCTACGTTTCAAGCTTGGACCCACGGCGCAGCGAGAGCGGCGGTGGAGATGCCGGCGGCGATTCCAGCTCGAGTGGCGAAGACAGCGCTTCGGATGGTCCTCCTACGCTTGAGAGCGACACAGATTCCGACGGCGGAGACTGAGGTGACTAGAAAACTCCATGGCTTTTGTCTACTCGGAGGCGGCGGGGAGGCGGCGCGGAGGCGGCGCGGAGGCGGCGCGGAGGCGGCGCAAGTCCGGCGACTGCAATTTTGCCCGGCGCGAAGGCGGACACTCTGGTGTGAACGGGGACCGCCAGCTGTGAATTCTGCCAGATAGGGACGGTTTCGGCGGCCCCGCATATTCTGTTCACGGACATTTCACACCTGGGTAGATTCCCTTTAGATTCAGTAACGGAAAGTTAACTCTGCCTTTTTTTACAAAATCGAAGAAGGTGAATGGGAGGTGTGAACGAGAGGTGTGAATGAGAGGTGTGAATGGGAGGTGTGAAAATCTGCGAAATCTCCAAAACGTTAATATAAAAGTTAAGCTTTGATTAACTAGTGAAAGTTACAAGTTAACTTTCCGTTACTGAATCTAAAGGGAAGCTACCCAGGTGTGAAATGTCTGTGAACAGACTATGCGGGGCCGCCGAAACCGTCCCTATCTGGCAGAATTCACAGCTGGCGGTCCCCGTTCACACCAGAGTGTCCGCCTTCG
>MDTG01261702.1_pt1 | contig 16488 bp, 18 predicted proteins | sample 811421 | NCBI WGS metagenome assembly MDTG01 (sample SAMN05326645, study PRJNA326480) | marine metagenome | isolation source: seawater | place: Pacific Ocean: South East | collected 2011
CGCGGCGCGTGGGTGAGCAGGGTCCGTGCGTCGCCCAGCGCCGCCGCGTGATGCACGATCCGGTCGGATGGCGCCCGGTCGCCGAGGCTCAGATAGACGTCCAGCAGGCGGCGCTGGTTGGCCTGGCGCTCACCCGGCCGCAGCGCTTCGAGCAGCGACATTCTGGCCAGCTCGTGCCGGAACCGGACGCTCTCGACGCCGTCGTGGACGAGCAGGCCCCGGGCCTCGCAGTTGGCGCAGGCCTCGAGCCCGGCCTCCCCCGCCAGCCGCTCGACGACGCGCAGCGGCACCGGGTAGGGCGCGATGCACAGGGCGCCGAGCAGGGCGCGCTCGTCGTCGCCGATGCGCGACACCCGGGCGATCACCGCATCCCGCACCGAACCCGGCAGGTGGCCGTCGCCATCCTCCGGCTGGGCGAGAATCTCGGACAGGAAGAACGGGTTGCCACCGGTCACTTCGAACAGGCGGGCGCCGTCCCTGCCATGGCGTTCGGCCAGGGTCTTCACGGCCGGTTCGGACAGGGGCGCGAGGTCGAGGCGGGTGGTCAGGGCCGCGGGCAGATCGCCGAGCAGGGTGGTCATGGGATGGTCCGGGCCGGTCTCCTCGTCCCGGTAGCTGAGCACCAGCAGCAGTCGCAACGGCGTCAGCCGTCGCGTGACGAACTTGAGCAGATCGAGGGTGGCGAAGTCGGCCCAGTGAATGTCCTCGAACACCAGCACCGTGCCGGCGGGCAGTTCGTTGAGCGCCGAGAGCACGGCCGGGAAGAGATCCGCCGGGGCGCCGCCGCCGGCGAGGGCGCGCTGCACGCCGTCACCGAGCAGCGGCGCCATGTCGTAGAAGGGCCCGAGGTGGCGGGGCGTGAACAGCGCGTCACAGTGTCCCCAGACCACGGGGACGCTGTCGCCCAGGGCCCCGGCCAGGGCGGCGATCAGTGACGACTTGCCGACCCCGGCTTCACCCGAGATGACCGCGATCTGACCTGGGAGCTTCCTGCTGCGTCCGGCTGTCTCTATGAGCTGGTTCAGGGCGTCGCTGCGCTCCAGCAGCGACTCCGGGATCAACATCCGCGTCGGCTCTCAACACTGTTGGTCTACGGCACCAAAATAATGCCCTTGCCAGCCGGGCTCAAGGCGACGCGGCGCGGTCCTGGTCCCGATCCGGCGAGCCGGCGGCGCCGGCGTCGGTCGCGCCGCCCGGGTCCTCGCAGCCGGCCACCGGCACGCCGGCCAGCACGTCGGCGAGGGCCGCCAGGGTGATCGGCTTGGTGAGGAAGTCGTTCATTCCGGCCGCGAGGCAGCGGGTCCGGTCGTCCGCCATGACGTTGGCGGTCAGCGCGACGATCCAGGGCTGGCGGATGGCGGTGTCGGCGCGGATCCGGCGGGTGGCTTCGAGCCCGTCCACGACGGGCATCTGCACGTCCATGAGGATGACGTCGTAACTGCCGGTGCAGGCCGCCTGCACCGCGGCGTCGCCGTCGTCGACCACGTCGGTCCGGCAGCCGAGCCGGGCCAGCATCCGCTTCGCCACCATCTGATTGATATGCAGGTCCTCGGCCAGCAGCACGCGGAGGGCGAGGGTTCGTCCGGCCCCGGAGGAGGCGTCGTCACGCTCGCCGGCCGGCCCTGCCGGCGCCGAGTCCGCAGCCACGGGCAGCGGCAGGCGCACGGTGAAGGTGGTGCCCGCGCCCGGCTCGCTGGCCACCTCGATGGCGCCGCCCATGAGCTGCACCAGGCGCTGGGAGATGCTCAGCCCGAGACCGGTGCCGCCGTACTTGCGGGTGGTGGAGGAATCCTGCTGCACGAAGGCCTCGAACAGTCTCTCCACCTCCTCCGGGGCGATGCCGATGCCCGTGTCGGTCACGCGGACGTCGATCTCGAACAGGCCGCCGGACATCGACCGGCCAGCGACGGTGACGCTCACCCGGCCCTCGTCGGTGAACTTGATCGCGTTGTGCACCAGATTCACCAGCACCTGCCGCAGCCGGGTGACGTCGCCCTCCAGGGCTTCGGGCACCGCGTCGTCGACGGCAAGGTCCACGGCCAGGCCCCGGGCCCGCGCCTGAACGCCGAGCATGTCGACGACGCCCGGAGAACAGCGGCCGGGTGACGAACGGCAGCCGTTCGAATTCGATCCGCCCGGCGTCGATCTTCGAGAAGTCGAGGATGTCGTTGATGAGCCGCAGCAGGGACTCGCCGCTCACCCGGATCGTCTCGAGCTGCTCGCGCTGCTGGGCGGGCAGGTCGGCGTCCAGCAGCAGGCTGGTCATGCCGATGACGCCGTTCATCGGCGTGCGGATCTCGTGGCTCATGTTGGCGAGAAACTCGCTGCGTACTCTGAGCGCCCGCTCGGCGACCTCCTTGGCCGTCACCAGCTCCAGCTCCGCCAGCTTGTCGGCCGTGACGTCCTGGGTGATGCCGACCAGATGACGTTCGCCCTGATACTCCACGACCTCACCGGCCAGGCGCAGCCAGACGACCGCGCCCCGGTTGATGTGGGTGCGGAGATCCAGCGACACGCGCTCGCCCAGCCGCCTGGCCCGGGCGAGGGCCTCGTGGCAGCGGCGCTCGGACTCCGGGTCCAGCATCGCCAGGGCGGTGTCGACGTCGGGCTGTGGCTGGCCTTCGATGCCGTAGATGCGGAACATCTCTGGGCTCCAGGTGAGCTCGCCGGTCCGCAGGTCGACGTCCCAGCTCCCCACGGCGCCGATGCGCTGGGACAGCTCGAGAAACAGCTCGCTGCGGGCCAGTGCCGCCATGGCCTCCCGCCGCTCGGTGACGTCGTGCAGTCCGATCAGGGCCATCGGGTCGCCGTCGAGCACCACGCGCCGCACCCACACGTCGGCCCAGAAGCGGCGTTCGCCGACCTGAAACGGCACTTCGTCCTGCCAGAGCCCGGCGTGGTTGAGGCGGGTCACCACGTCGTCGGGTGACGTGCCCAGGTGCCGTCCGATGTTGTCGGTCAGCACCGCCACCAGGCCGGCGGAGTCGCTGCAGCCGAGCAGTTCCCTGGCCCGGTCGTTGGCCACCAGCAGTTCGGGGACCCGGCCACGGAACAGCAGCAGGCCGCCGAACGTGCCCTCGAACACCCCCGCCAGCAGCCGTTGCTGGGCGAGCACCTGATTGTGCTCGCGGACCCGGGTGCCGAACACCAGGAAGGTCAGGACGCTGAACACCCACAGGCTGCAGATGTAGATGACCGGGGACACGGCCGGCTGCGGCGTCGCCAGCATCGCGAGGGTCAGGGCGACGGTACTGACCGTCAGATAGAGCGCCATCTGGCTGTGCTGGCGGAAGGCGTAGGTGCAGCCGGCGATGACCACCAGCATCGGCATGGAGTGGCTGAACGTGAAGTCCGCCAGGTACATGCGGTAGACGTTCTCGGCGGTAACCGCCCAGGCGATGATCGCCGCTCCGGTGTAGGCCAGGTGGCGCAGTGACGGGACGAACTGCATCACGGCGAGGTGGCCGAAGCACAGGGCAATGACGCCGATCCGCAGCCACAGCGGGCCGGTCGGCTCGCCCAGCAGGCGGTACAGCACCTCGAAGCCGAGCAGGCCGACACCACCCAGGGCGACCAGCAGGCGGGGTCCGACGGTGCTTTCCTCCATGATCGGGTTGGCGGCCATGTGCCTGGCAACGGCTTGCTACGCCTTCAGTCTAGTGACGCGTGGCGCGGCTGCCGGCGGCACGGATGCGGAAAGGGACCTGCGTCACGCCGGGCGCACCCCCGGGGCGCCGCGGATACCGTGGCCCGGCGGCGGGCCCGCCGCCGGGCTGGACGGCGCCGGGCGCCTGGGCGATGCTCGGCAGCCGTGTTCAGCGTGTCGGAGGGCCTCGATGGCGGCGACGGACCGTGATGCAGCGACCCATGCGAAGCCCGTGGCCGTGGTCATCGGCGCCACTTCGAAGTGGCAGGCGGACGGCCGCAATACCCGCCTGGCCCACGGCGGCGACGTGGACGACGCCGGTCTGCCGGTCAGCGCCCGCTGGGGCGTCGGCGGCGCCATCGCCCAGCGCTTCGCCAGGGAGGGGTATCACGTCGTGCTGACGACGCGCCGGGCGTCGAATGCGGCGGCTCTGGAGAGCGCGATCCGCGACCTCGGCGGGGCCTGCTCGACGGTGGAACTGGATCTGGCCTCGGAGGCATCGATCAACGCGGCCTTCGCCGCGGTGGCCGCCGACCTGGGTGCGCCGGAGGTGGTGGTTCTCAATGCCGGCTACCTGGAGGGGCGCGATCTGCCGGCGGACCAGGAACTGCTGGAGTACGTGCCCGTGGAGATGTTCGACACGGCCGCCCACATTGCCGTCCGCGGCCCTTTCCTGGTGGCGAAGGCGGTGATGCCCGCCATGCGCGAGCGCGGGCGGGGGTCGTTCCTGATCACCAACAACGCCGCCTCGCTGCGGGGGCGCAAGCGGCGCACGGGGCAATCCCTCTACTACCCCAGGGTGATGATGCGCACCCTGGCCCAGGTGCTCACCGAGGAGTACTCGGAATACGGCGTGCACGTCGCCAACGTGGTGATCGACGGGCTGATCGACTCGCCGGGGACGCGGGCGCTGCCCATCGCCCGGAAGCGTCCGGAGATCGTGATGAACCCGGCGGCCATCGCCGACGCGTTCTACTACCTGCACACCCAGGACCGGTCCTGCTGGACCCACGAGCTGCAGCTCACCCCCTACTCGACCGCGCCGAGCTACTGAGGATCCTGGTCCCCGCCCGGCCGGATCCGGTCCCAGACGGACTGGAATCCATCCTCGCGGCCGAGCAGCGCCTGGGCGGGACTGCGCTTGTCGATGTGGCCGATGAGGTGGCGGTAGGTGCCGAAACCCACCAGCTCCTGCAGACGGGGCTCGAAGGTCTTCACCAGCTCCAGGGGAATGCCGAGCTGCTGATTCTCCTGCTGGCGGATGAATCCCGCGCAGTAGTTCATGGCGATGCCGACGCGGCGCTGGCCGGAGCGGTTGGCGCCGCCGCCGTGCCAGAGGCTGCCGTTCCACACCAGCACGCTCCCCTTCGGCATCTCCGCGGCGATGCTGTCCGGATGGCTGCCGTACTCCGGCGTCGTGTCGAACCGGTGGCTGCCCGGCACGATCCGCGTGGCGCCGTTCTGCTCGGTGAAATCGGTGAGCGCCCACATGGAGTTGCACACCAGTGCCGGGTGGGGCCGCGGCAGGCCGATAAGGGTGTCGTCGGCATGGATGGGCTGTGCGGATTCGCCGGGATCGATGGAAATGGACGACAGCGACGAGATCAGGCAGCCGGGATCCAGCACGCCTTCGACGACGGGCAGCACCGCGGGGTGCACCGGCACCGCCCGGAACACCGGATCCCTGGCCAGCAGATTGTAGATGCGGATGGTGTGGTGGCCCTCGAAGGCATTGGCGCCGGGGACGGTGCCGAGCGCCGCTTCGAGCCGGTCCAGGGCGGCGTTCAGCGCATCGACCAGGGCCGGCTCGATGACGTTCTCGAGCACGGTGTAGCCCCGGGTCCGAATGGCTTCGAGATGGTCCTGCACCGTCTGGGTCATGGGCCTGCTCCTGGCTGTTGGGCGGGACGCGCCGCTCAGGTCCGCTCCGCCAGGTCGCGCATGGCCTGGTCGGTGGTGAAGAACACGCTGCCGGTGAGCCGCATGGTGAAGTCGGTGGCCTCGAAGTGCTCCATCACCGGTCCCTTCACCTCGGAAAGATGCAGCTTGATGCCCATGGCGGCGAGATTGTCGTTCAGCCGGTAGAGCATCTCCAGGCCGCTCACGTCCACCAGATTCACCGCACTCATCACCAGCAGCACGTGCCGCGTGCCCGGGCGGCGCTGGATGATCTTCAGCAGCTTGCTCTCGACCTGATTGGCATTGCCGAAGTAGACGTTCTCGTCGATGCGGATGGCGGCGACGTGGGGGAACGTCTCGACGTCGTAGCGGCGCGCGGAGCGGAAGTGCTCGGTGTGGGGAATGCGCCCGACGATGGCGATGTGGGGGCGGCTCGACGTGCGGATGAAGAATGCGATGGACAGCGCCACCCCCGTGATGAGCCCGGTTTCCACGCCGAAGGCCAGCACCGTGGCCAGGGTGGCGAACTCGGTCAGGCTGTCCTCCTTGTGGATGCGCCAGTGCCTGCGCATGCTCATCAGATCGACGATGCCCACCACCGACGCCATGACGATGGCGGCCAGCGCGGCGTGGGGCAGCCGCGCGAACAGCGGCGTGAAGAACAGCAGCGTCAGCACGATCACCACCATGCAGACCAGGGCGCTGACCTGGGTTCTGGCGCCGGTCTGATAGTTCACGCTGGAACGGGAAAACGATCCCGCGACCGGATAGGCGCCGGAGAAGGCGGCGCCGATGTTGGCCGCGCCCAGGGCGATCAGCTCCTGGTGGCTGTTCACCCGGGTCCGTTCGCGGGTCGCCAGGGTGGTGCCGATGCTGTAGCTCTCGACGTAGGACACCACGGCGATCATGGCCGATACCGGCGCGACGTCCGTCCAGAGCTGCCAGTGGAACGGCGGCCGGGTGAGCTCCGGCAGGCCGGACGGAATCTGCCCGACCACGGCGACGCCGAGCTCGGCGTCCAGGTTCCACACGGCGACCACCACCGCGGCCAGGGCGGCCACGACCATGGGCCCCGTCCGGCGCACCGGATGATCGTCCTCCACGTCCGCCCGCAGCAGGCGCAGCAGGGCGACGGAATACCGCCGCACCAGCCACAGGCCGAGCAGACAGCCGATGCCGACGGCCACCACGGCGGGATTCAGCTCGTCCACGCGGCGTGCCAGGTTGAGGAGCTGATGGTAGGGATCCAGGGCGTCTCCGGGGCCGATACCGGTGAGCGCCGGAAGCTGGCTGATGATGATCAGCAGCGCGGCGGCGTTGACGAAGCCGGTGATGACGGGGTGGCTCAGCAGGTTCACCAGGCCGCCCATCTGGGACAGCCGCAGCAGCCACAGGAAGATGCCGGCCTGAAGGCACAGCACGGTGGTCACGCCGAGATAGCTCTGATCGTAGCGCGGCGCGTATTCGCCGACCGCGGCCGCCACCATCAGCGCGGTGATCGCGACGGGGCCGACGACCAGGTGCTTCGACGAGCCGAACACGGCGTAGATCACCATGGGCACGAGGCTGGCGTACAGGCCGGCCTCGGCCGGCAGTCCGGCGAGAAACGCGTAGGCGATGGCCTGCGGCACCGTGATCACGCCGAGCACGATGCCGGCGACGATGTCGTGACTGAGGTCATCGCGCCGGTATCGCGCCAGCGTCGGCACGATGGGGATGTAGCTCTGCCAGTTCTTGACGCGGAGTTGCAATGCCAAGTTGATGAATCGCCCGGGCAGGTAAGGCATTCTACTCACATACCGTCATTCACGTTGGCAGGGGAAGTCATCATGCAGACACGCGCCGCAGTCGCTCTCGAAGCGGGACGTCCGCTGTCCATCGAGACCGTCGATCTGGAAGGGCCGCGGGCCGGCGAGGTGCTGGTCGAGATCAAGGCCACGGGGCTGTGCCACACGGATGCCTACACGCTGTCGGGGGCGGACCCGGAAGGGCTGTTCCCGTCCATCCTCGGCCACGAGGGCGCCGGCGTGGTGCTCGAAGTCGGCCCGGGCGTCACCAGCCTCGAGCCCGGCGACCACGTGATTCCGCTGTATACGCCGGAGTGCCGGCAGTGCAAGTTCTGCCTGTCCGGCAAGACCAACCTGTGCGGCGCGATCCGCGAGACCCAGGGCCGTGGCCTGATGCCGGACGGCACGAGCCGCTTCTCGCTCAACGGCGAGCCCCTGCACCACTACATGGGCACCTCGACCTTCGCCAACCACACGGTGGTGCCGGAGATCGCCCTGGCGAAGATCCGCAGGGACGCGCCCTTCGACAAGGTCTGCTACATCGGCTGCGGGGTCACCACCGGCCTGGGCGCCGTGATCAATACCGCCAAGGTGGAGCCGGGCGCGACGGTGGCCGTGTTCGGCCTCGGCGGCATCGGCCTCAACGTGATTCAGGGCGCGCGCCTGGTCGGCGCGGACCGCATCATCGGCGTCGACCTCAACCCGGCCAAGAAGCCTCTGGCGGAAAAGTTCGGCATGACCGATTTCGTCAATCCCCGCGAGGTGGACGACGTGGTCGCGGCCATCGTCGAGCTGACCGGCGGCGGGGTGGACTACTCCTTCGAGTGCATCGGCAACGTCGACGTCATGCGCCAGGCGCTCGAGTGCTGCCACAAGGGCTGGGGCGAGAGCATCATCATCGGCGTGGCCGGTGCCGGCAAGGAAATCAGCACGCGCCCGTTCCAGCTCGTCACCGGCCGGGTGTGGCGGGGCACGGCCTTCGGCGGCGCCCGGGGCCGCACCGAGGTGCCCGGCATCGTCGACTGGTACATGAGCGGCAAGATCAACATCGACGACCTGATCACCCACACGCTCGGCCTCGACCAGATCAACGACGGCTTCGATCTGATGCACGAAGGCAAGAGCATCCGCTCGGTGGTCGTCTACTGACGTTCAGCCACGGGAGACCGCTATGAATCTGGGCGCATTTTCCGTCAGTCTGGCGGTCCGGGATCTCGAAGCCTCGCGGCGCTTCTACGAGGCGCTAGGGTTCGAGGACGCCGGCGGCGATCCCGCCGAGGGCTGGCTGATGCTGCGCAACGGCGAGCACGTGCTGGGCCTGTTCCAGGGCATGTTCGAGCGCAACCTGCTGACGTTCAATCCCGGCTGGGACCAGCAGGGGCGCGAGACCGGGTCGTTCACCGACGTTCGCGAGATCCAGCGCGCGGTGCGGGCACAGGGCATCGAGCCCGCCGTCACCGCGGATCAGGCCGGAAGCGGACTCGCGGCGATCATGCTGGTGGACCCGGACGGCAATCAGATCCTGATCGACCAGCACCGCTGAAACGCACCTCGCGGGTCAGCGGCCCGTACCCGCGCCGAGCCAGGTCAGCGCGTCGCCCTCCTTCCGGAACACCCGGATGTCGGCCGCCCAGGCGGGGTTGCGCGCCAGCAGGTCGGCAGCGAACTCGGCGACCGCATTGTCCACCAGAATGCCCGTGCGCAGGCCGCCGCGCAGCCTGCCGGTGATCTGGTTGGTCACCCGTGGAATGCGCACGAGCTCGTCGAGCGCGATCTCCAGCGGGTGGCCGCGCAGATCCCACAGCACGGGCAGGAAGGGATCGAAATCCGGGTGGCGGGCCCACCGGAGGTAGGCGATCGAGATCGCCTGAACGGTGACGGGCGCCTGAGCGCGGTGCCTCACCAGGCCGTCGGATCTGGTCGTCACGAACATGCTTCTCCCCCCCTTCATCCGCCATTGGGCATCGGTACGCGCCACGCGGATATACGCGGTAGTGCCTGGGGGCGTAGGCACATCCGCGGGTGTCCACGGGCAGTCATGGCGGGGCGAAGGGCCGCCGTTGCCAGTGCCGGCGTTCGGCTCTAGGCTTGGCGCGTCGGTTTGCCGGGGGAGGGCACATGGACCAGACGAGCTGGCTGGCGCAGGTCAGAGAAGACATCATCGAGCCGGATCTGCCGATCTGCGATCCCCACCATCATCTGTGGGACCGCAACGGCAGCCGCTACCTGCTCGACGAGCTGATCGAGGACGTGCGTTCCGGCCACAACGTGGTGTCCACGGTATTCGTCGAGTGCGACAGCATGTTCCGGGCGGACGCGCCGGCCGCGCTTGCGCCGGTCGGGGAGACGGAGTTCGTCAACGGCGTCGCCGCCATGTCGGCCAGCGGCGGCTACGGCGAGCTGCGGGCCTGTGCGGGCATCGTCGGTTTCGCCGACCTGACGCTCGGCTCGGCGGTGGGCGAGGTGCTCGACCTGCACCTGGCGCGCAGCGACCGGTTCCGCGGCATCCGTCATGCCGCGGGCTGGGATGCGGACGAGCGGGTCCGCAACAGCCATACCGATCCGCCGAAGCGTCTGCTCGGGCGCGCCGACTTCCGGGCCGGCATGAAGGCCCTGGCCGAGCGCGCGCTCAGCTTCGACGCCTGGCTCTATCACACCCAGATTCCGGAACTCACGGATCTGGCGCGGGCCTGCCCGGACGTGACGATCGTGCTGGATCACTTCGGCGGCCCGCTGGGAATCGGCCCCTACGAAGGGCGCCGCGAAGAGATCTTCGCCCGCTGGCGCGACGACATCGCCGAGCTGGCCGGCTGTCCGAACGTGGTCGCGAAGCTGGGCGGTCTGGTGATGCCCATCAACGGCTTCGGCTTCCACAAGCGCGAGGTGCCGCCGACGTCCGACGAGCTGGTGGCTGCGACGGCGCCGTACTACCGGCACGCCATCGAGTGCTTCGGCGTCGAGCGCTGCATGTTCGAGAGCAACTTCCCGGTGGACAAGCAGAGCTGCTCGTATCACGTGCTCTACAACGCCTTCAAGAAGCTGGTGGCGGACGCCTCGGCGGACGAGAAACGCCAGCTCTTCCACGACACGGCCGCCCGCGTCTACCGTATCTGACCGGGAGCGAACGCAGCGGGCTTCCCGGTGTCATAATCGACGGCCGTTGGTTTTCGGCCGTCAGGCAGACAGGAGGTAGACGTACAGATGATGAAACACAGACTTCCGGCAGTCATCGGGGCCGCGGCGGCCCTGTTCAGCCTCGCCGTCGCAGCGGCGGAGATGCCGCGCTCGCCCGCGCCGGAGGGCGCCAGGCTGTATTTCATCACGCCCCAGGACGGCGACACCGTGCCCGCCACCTTCACGGTGCGGTTCGGGCTCGACGGCATGGGGGTCGCGCCGGCCGGCGTCGACCATCCCAACACCGGTCATCACCACCTGCTGATCGACGTGACCGGGGACGAGATTCCGCTGGACCGGCCGTTGCCGGCGACGGAGCGGTTCGTGCACTTCGGTGGCGGCCAGACGGAAACCCAGGTCACCCTTGAGCCCGGCCAGCACACGCTGACGCTGCTGCTCGGCAACCATCTGCACATTCCCCACGATCCGCCGGTGATGTCCGAGACGATCACCGTCACCGTCGAGTGAGCCGGCGCCCGGGCAGCCCGCCCGGGCGGTTCACTGGTAGTAGGACGGCGCCAGGCGCAGCGTTTCCGCCAGCGCCTGGTCGTGCTCGATCCACAGCTCCGCGCCTTCGGCGTCGAGCAGCGCTTCCAGCTTCTCCATGGAGGCCCGCGTCGCCTCGGCATCGGTGTGGAACACCGGCACGCGCCGCTCCTGCCGGCTCAGGCGGAAGTGGTACATGTCGCCGGACAACACCACCGGCCCGGGATCGGCGAGCCGCACCAGCAGCGCCTGATGGCCCGGCGTGTGCCCCGGGAGGCTGACGAGGCGCACGCTGCCGTCCCCGAACACGTCGTGGTCGCCGTCGAGCAGTCGCCTCGGCGAGTCCGCCAGGGGCGTGAACAGCGAGGTCTCGTACACCGGTAGCGCATCCACGAAACCGGCCTGATACTCGGCGGCCTGGATCAGGTGTTCGGCGCTGCGAAATGCGGCGGCGCTTCCCACGTGGTCGAAGTGCAGGTGGGAGAACGCCACCAGGTCCACGTCCTCCGGCGCGACTCCGATGCTGCGGAGCTGGTCCACCAGAGCGCGTTCGTAGCGCATCGTCATGCCGGGCTCCGGCGTCACCGGTCCCTGGCCGGCGGCGGCCGCGGGCAGGCCGGCGTCGAACAGCAGGCGCCGGGTGTCCGCGCCGGTTCCGTGCTCGACCAGGTAGCAGGGGACGAACAGGGTGCGGACCGGCGTTTCGGCGTTGTCGATGCCGAACGCGCCGATGTCGTCGAAGGTCAGGCTGCCGCAGTCGAAGACGTACAGGCGGACGTCAGCCGCAGCGCCGGTCGCCGCCAGGCTCAGAACCAGAAACCACCATCGCATGGCGCTGTCCCTCCTCGAACTCCGCAACGCTAGCGGAAAGCGGATCCTCTGGCGAGCGCTAGTGGATTGTTCGGATGTCCGGGTTCCTGCGGCAGGCATAGCCTAAAGGGTGCGATTCGGGCAGGAGGCTGGCGGATCATCCCCCATCTCCCGCCGCCGGGATCGGTCGTGGAGGACCGTCCAACCTACGGCGGTCCCGAGGAACCACCCACAGGGAGATCGTCATGCGCAACATCATTGTCTGGCTGTCGATGGCAGCCTTGGCCGCAGGCACTGCGGCCGTCCATGCGGCACCGGGCCCGGGCTCCGGTGGGGGCGCGCGTGAGCCGGCGCCGGTTCGCCAGCCCCAGGTCGACCGGGACCGCAGCCAGGATCGTGACCGAACCATGGACCGGGCGATGGACAGGACCATGGATCGGGACCGTGACCAGGATCGAGATCGTGACCAGGATCGAGACCGCGATCGCATACATCAGGACGAGCCGGTCTACGGCGCGGAAGTGATGACCGAGCAGGAACGGCTGCGCTATCGGGAGCAGCTCCGGGCAATGACCAGCGAGCAGGAACGACTCCGGTTCATGGCCCAGCATCGTGAAGAGATGCAGGCCCGTGCCCGGGAGCGCGGCGTGGCCCTGCAGGATGTCACGCCCGCGGGGGATCGTGACCAGCTCCGGGACCAGGATCGGGATCGGTTGAGAGATCAGGACCCTGATCAGGACCGGCTGCGGGACCAGGAGCGTCTGCGGGACGAAGATCCGGATCAGGTTCGGGACCAGCTCCGTGACCGGGATCAGGATCGCGACAGGATCGATCAGGATGATCAGTAGCCGACCCATCGCAGGGATCGGCCTGAGGGTGCTGTTGCTGTCCGCGGCGGGCGTGGCGTTGGCCGCGCCCGCGCTGGCGGCACCGCGCGCGGGCGTCTCCGTGGGTGCCGAATTCCGCACCGGCGACTACGGGCTCGGGGGTGCCGATATCGACGACTACTACCTGCCCGTGACGGTCGATCTGTCCTCCGACAAGCTCATCTTCCGTGCCACTGTACCCTATGCCCGGGTCGAAGGACCGGAAGGCAGCGTGCTGGTGTCGGACACCGTGCTGCCCGGCCAGGGCCCTCGGATCACCGGGAGCGGCATCGGTGACGTCATTGCCAGCCTGACGGTTCAGGACGTCTTCGTGAATCCGAACGGCGACCTCGCCGTGGATCTCACTGGGACGGTGAAGCTGGGCACCGCGGACGACGACAAGGGGCTCGGTACCGGAGAGACGGACTATTCCGCGCAGCTCGACGTGTACCGATTTCTCGACCGGGTGACGCTGTTCGCGACGTTCGGCTACAAGGTCCGGGGCGAGCCGCCCGGCATCGACCTCGAGGACACCTGGTTCATGAGTTTCGGCGGCGCGCGGCATCTGTCCGAACGGACGTCCGTGGGCGCGTCGCTCGGCTACCGTCCTGAGGTGGTGTCGTCCGGCGACGCCGCCAGTGAGGCGGTCGTGTACGTGGCCCGGCAGCTCAGCAGCAGGACGCGGGTCAGCGGTCACGTCATGGTCGGCCTCGCCGAGGCCAGCGCCGACTGGGGGCTGGGCGTTCAGGTGCACTGGTCGCTCTGATCCTCAGGCGGTCGGCTGCTTCCGGGGCTCCGCCCCGGAGGCGGTGGTACACTCCCGCTTCTGCTGCCTATCACGGTCTGGTCCAGTCGTTCGGGGGAAACATGACCATCGAGGTAATCGGCGCGGGGTTCGGCCGAACCGGCACGCTGTCGCTCAAGCAGGCGCTCGAGCAGCTCGGCTTCGACAAGTGCTATCACATGGTGGAGGTGTTCCAGAACCCGGACCATCTCGAGCAGTGGACGAAGGCCACGCGCGGCGAGCCCGTGGACTGGCCGGCCCTGTTCGCCGGCTACCGGGCCAGCGTCGACTGGCCGTCCTGCAACTTCTGGGAGCTGCAGCTCGAGGCGTTTCCGGACGCGAAGGTGATTCTCTCGGAGCGCGACCCGGAGCGCTGGTACGAGAGCGTGATGAACACGATCTATCCCAGCAGCCGGAAGGCGCGGGACTCCGCCGGTCCCGCCATGAAGCCCTGGGTCGAGATGGCCTTCGAGCTGATCTGGGACGGGACGTTTCACGGCCGTATCGAGGATCGTGAGCACGCGATCGACGTCTATCTGGCCCACAACGAGTACGTGAAGAAGCAGGCGCCCCGGGATCGGCTGCTGGTGTTCGAGCCCTCCCAGGGCTGGGAGCCGCTGTGCGAGTTCCTCGGCTGCTCGGTGCCCGACGAGCCCTATCCCCGGGTGAACACCACCGAGGAGTTTCAGGCCCGCTCCGGGAGCTGAACCTCCGGGCCGGCCTCGCCGGCTTCGATCCGCTCGATGCGATCCTGCAGAAAGCCCGCCTCGGCCCGGTTGCGCGTCAGGCCGAGCGCCCGCCGGTAGGCGGCCACTGCGGCGTCCCGGCGCTCCAGGCGCCACAGCAGGGCGCCCCGGGCGGTGTGATAGGGGTGGTGGCCGATGAGCGACGGAATGGCGGCGAGGCGATCCAGCTCCGCCAGCCCGGCGGCCGCGCCGCTGGCCATGGCGATGGCCACGGCCCGGTTCAGGCGTACCACCGGCGTGTCCTGAACGCGGCACAGGGCATCGTAGAGCGCCGAGATCTCCTGCCAGTCGGTGTCCCTGGCGCTGGGCGCGTTGGCGTGTACGGCGGCAATGGCGGCCTGAATCTGGTAGGGCCCCGGGGGCTGGCGCAGCCGCAGCGCCTTCTCCAGCAGCACCGTTCCCTGGCGGATGGCGCCCGGGTCCCAGCGCGTGCGGTCCTGGTCCGCGAGCAGAACCGGCAGGCCGGCGGCATCGCTGCGCGCCGCGGCGCGGGCGTGCTGCAGCAGCATGAGGGCGAGCAGCGCCAGGGATTCCGCCTGCCCGCGCTGCAGCCTGACCAGCCTGCGCATCAGCCCGATGGCCAGGGCGCACAGGTCCGGGCGGGTGAGCGATTCCCCCGACGTGGTGGCATATCCCTCGGTGAAGATCAGATAGGCGACCCGCAGCACGTCGTTCAGCCGGGCGGGCAGCTCGGCGCCGGTCGGCACCGACCACGGGATGCCGCTGCGCTGCAGCCGCTGGCGGGCCCGGAGCAACCGCTGTTCCATGGTCCGGGGCGGCACCAGGAAGGCCCTGGCCACCTCCTCCAGTGACATGTCCAGCACCGTGCGCAGGGTGAGCGCGGCCCGGATCTCCGGCCGCAGCGACGGGTCGCAGCAGGTGAAGATCAGGCGCAGCAGGTCGTCGTCGAAGTCGGCCAGGGCCAGCAGCTCCTCCGGCTCCGGTGCCTGCGCCGCCTCACCCGCCTGTTGCGGGGCGTGGCGGGCAGCCACGGCCTCGCGGCGCAGGACGTCCAGCGCGCGCCGCTCGGCCACCCGGTACAGCCAGGCCGCCGGCCGGTCCGGCAGGCCGTCCACGGGCCAGCGCTCCCAGGCCGCCGTCAGGGCGTCCTGGAGCGCGTCCTCGGCCCGGTCGAAGTCGCGCAAGGCGCCGATCAGGCGGGCGCGCACGCCCGCCGCTTCCGCGCGCAGCACCAGCGCGACCCGATCCCGGCGGGCCGTCTCAGCCATCGAAGTCCATGATGGGGCGGACCTCGATGGCCCCCGTCTTCGCGCCGGGAATACGGGCGGCGTGCTCGCACGCCTGCTCCAGGGTGTCGCACTCGACGATGTAGTAGCCGCCGAGCTGCTCCCGGGTCTCGGCGAATGGCCCGTCGGTGCTGATGGTGCGGCCGTCCTGCACCGACACGGTGATCGCGGTCTCGGAGGGCATCAGGGGGTCGCCCGCCTGCATGACGCCCCGGGCCCGCAGATCGTCGGTGAAGGTCATGTAGTCGGCGAACACCGCCTGCTGTTCCGCCTCGCTCTGCGCGGCGGCCAGGGCTTCGTTCTCCCAGATCAACAGCATGTAACGCATGGCTGCAGCTCCTGCTTCCTTGGTGGGTGTGGATATAGACGGGCGAGCCCGGCCCGTTCCGACACCCGGATGCAGAATCTACGCGCCCGGCGGGCGGGGGTCAGCTCGCGGCGGCCAGATCGCCGGCGTCGAGCCGGGTCAGCAGACGCCGGACGGCGTCGAGCTCGTAGCCGGCATGCAGGGTCGCGCGGTCCTGGAGCCTGGCGATGTCCGCCTCGGTGAACCAGCGGACGTCCAGCAGCTCGGACTCGTCGAAGGTCTCGATGTCGCGGTCGAGGGGCGCCGCGTAGACCATGTGCATGGCGCGCTTGTACGGGTAGGCGCCGACCTCGGTGAGTGTCGGCACGTGCAGCTCGAGCTCCTCTTCGAGCTCCCGTGCCGCGGCGGTCTCGGGGGACTCGCCCCACTCGACCTGGCCGCCCGGCAGGCCCCAGCGGCGGGTGCCCGCCCAGAAGCGATTGTGGATGGCGAGCAGGAAGCGGTCTTCCCGGTACAGGATGCAGCGCGCGGTCTTGAATCGTCTTGTCATGCCGTCATTGTATCAGCCGCTTCGTGACGGCGTGTGACAGCGGTCCCTCAGCCGTCGTCGAGCAGTGCCCGCAGCGCCTCGTCCGAGACCTGCCGGCCGTATTCGGAGCGCTCGAAGGCCTCCGCGTAGCGCATGCCCGGCCGCCCGAAGCGGCGGGCGTGCCCGCCTCCGGCGCCATCGCGAGCG
>MDTG01287222.1_pt1 | contig 16487 bp, 11 predicted proteins | sample 811421 | NCBI WGS metagenome assembly MDTG01 (sample SAMN05326645, study PRJNA326480) | marine metagenome | isolation source: seawater | place: Pacific Ocean: South East | collected 2011
AACAGCTTCGTTTCCATCTCTCTGAAAACAGGTCAGACCGACTCCGCATTCTCGATCACTGTCGCAATCGCCTTCACAAACGCCGAGACCACCAACACCCTTCCCATTCGAGTTGATGTTATTAATTTCGGGGCGAGTGGCTCCCAGTTTAGCCGACATAAACTTTGAAGAATACAGAGACTTTGATGAAGAATTTTTCTCCTTTATCGCCGCCATCGCCTTCTCAAAAAGGTTTCTGTCGTACGCAAATGTATCTGTGTTCTCGTGAATCCCGGTCGATTTTGTCAACGTGTATTCAACAGGAGATTCACCGGCGCGAACGAAAGAGGAAGTGAACGTAATGCAATACACAGACAAAGAGAACGTGTAAAGAAACAATAAATGGCCGAGGTTGGCAAGTGTCGACATCTTTTTCGACGAAACCATTCTTTTCTTTTTTTCAACACCATACATCGGCGTCAGCCAAAACATCAACCGCGCGTTGTGAAAAAGGGCGCGGATTCAAAAAGTTCGTTTAGATAAAACTGTTCTAATTTTTTCCGCGCGTATATTTCGTGTTTTCTGCCGCGCCCGCGAGAGCGTGCGTCCGGGTGTTTTCTTCGCTTCTTTTTTGTTTATGCGTGCGTGTATGTGTGTAAACCAACGCGTGACGCAGGGTGCTTTACGAATGCCGCGTGAATTGATTTTTTTTTCTTCCTCACACAAATCTCTTCATCCCGCTATTCTCTAACGCACCTCCTTATTTTTCACCTTTCGGTACCAACTATACTCCTCCTAATACTATTACTACTACAATTATTACTGCTATATATGAACAAACACTACGACAGCGACGACAGCGACGACGACGACAGCGACGACAACGACGATGAAGAGGTGGACGAAAAAGAGCGCTTCTTCTTTTTCTTCTTCTTTTCTTTCTTCCTCGAATGTTTCTTCTCTTTCTTCTCTTTCTTCTTCGATCTTCCATCCTCTTTTCTTTCCTCTTCATATTGAGGAAACGGTTTTCCCTCCGCGATAGCCTTCGCGCGCTTCTCCGCCATCTCTTTTCGCTTTTTCAATTCATTCATGAGCGTCTGCTCGTCTTTCTCCTCCTCTTCACGTCGCTGCGGTAGTTTCCTGTTTTCGTCCACCTCTTGTTCGGAAGAGGACGAAGAAGAGGCTTCCTCTTCCTCTTGTTCACTTCTCTTTGCATCCACGTACGCTTCCTTAGGGGCGTTCCCACCGCACTTAAAACATCTCTCTCTTCCTTCAAAGTTATCTCCTCCGCACAAAGAGCACTTCCATTTTAAAATCTTCCTGTTAAACTCTTCTCGCAACCGATAGTCTTCGCAGTGGTCCACGCGTAAAATTCTTCCTAAAACTTTACTTCCGTTTAAATTATCCACCGCTAATATCGTCGATCGCTGATCTAAGTAACACGCGAACGCAAAACCTTTGGATTTCCCGGTCCTTTCGTCCCTAGGGATGAACACATCCACGATTTCTCCGTACTGCGACAAAATAGCCAACACGTCGCCTTCGGTTAAATCCGAGTGTAACCCACCGACGAAAATGTACGCTGAGTGTTTGTATTTCGCGTGCCAACTGGCAGATTCCGGAAGACCTAACTCGACCTCTCTAAGAGAGGCGTCTTGTTGGTTTTTGATTTGCGTCAAGACGTTCATATATATGTATACATGTGTGTGTGTGTGTGTGTACGTTTGTGGTACAGAAAAGTATGCAGAATGTTCCTTAATTTTACGACGACGTACCGTCTTCTACGAAAACTAAAAAACTCTTCAATTTACAATTTACACAAAAATTCATTTTTGCGTGGCGGCTTAAACAGTCGAACACAGACAAATAAAATGAATTTGTAAACACACAATATCACCATCATCATCAACGACAACAACAACAACAACAACAACAATGCGTGGTGCTACTACTCCGACCAGCGGCAGTGGTAGCGGTAGTTTGGACGATGCGCTTTTGAAAGCGACTTTGGAAGACACGCGATGTCAACACACGGCTTTGGGAAAAAGCGCCGTCGCTCAATTGACATCTTTGCTTAAAGGTATATACACATATTGTTCCATCCCGTCTCGTGAGATAAAGAATGAAGGAATGAGTGAGTATGAAAATGAATGAAGAAGGAAGTCGGTGACGATACATGAATTTAATCTTTGAGAGCTGACCATCCCCGTGATGTCCAAAATGACAAGCATATAACTGAGACTCTCCTCATTCACCACATGTTCACATATTCTTTCTTACTCTTACATTTCATATCGTGAAAGTCCTAGTCCAATTCTTCATTAACCAAACACAACATATCTTACATATCGCACAGGTTTAGAAGAGAAAGAACTGAAACTGAAATTGACGACGCCGCCGGCCGCAGGCGAGGAGAATGGGGATGATATCAATGTGTCCGCAAAATATTTGTTTTCGCACACAAATATGAACGCAAAAACGATGACATTTAAACCTCCGAGCTCTATTAAAGTAGTTGGAAGTCATTCTTACGGAGGGGCGTTGAGCTTTAGCACGGATAATAGGGAAGTCAAGGACGGTGAGGATGGTACAACGCCAGCAATTGATGTAGCCATCGAAATGCCATCTTCGTGTTTCAATGAGAAAGACTATTTGGATCATCGGTACCATTTGAAACGAATGTCATATTTAGAGCACACACAAAAACAATTAATGAAAACAAATAAAAAGACGACACCAGTGAAGAAGTGCGATCTGACTTTTTATCAAAACGACAACAGAAAGCCGTGCTTGATTATAACCATCAAGGATCACGAAAGAGATTTAAAAATTCGAGTGTTGCCATGTTGCGCCGCCAATTTGTTCCCCAAACAGAGACTCGGTCCAACAAAATCAAATTTGAAGAAAACTGAAGGCCGTTTTGAGTCGCCTCGGTACTCGCAATCCATTGCGGAGGACGCGGCTATGCAAAGTATCAACGAGTGGGTACAAAATATTTACAAAGAGGTAAAATTTCTAGGCGCGGCTTCAATTTTAATCAAAGCGTGGGCGTCCAGACGACGTCTGTTTGATTACTCCAACGATGGTATCACCGGATTTTTCCTTTCGTGCCTCTTAGCACACATGGTTGAAACGAGTGATGCGCTTTCGCCAGCAATGGACGCGAATCAACTCGTCCAAGGATTTTTTGTCACCCTTGCAATAGCGAAGAAAAACAGTAGCGGTATAACAAGTAAAACAAGTAGTAGCAGCAAAATTATTGGCGAATTAGAAAGTGGTAACAATCCGAATTATTTTACCGGCGGTGTATTCTGTAATCCGGGATTGGATGAGGAGACGAAAGAAAGTTGGCTCAGAGCCTTTAACGTGGTCTTCTTGAGTCCGTGCGGGTCCCTGAACTTGGCCTCGCGACTATCTCAAGGTGCGGTTGAAGAATTGGTGCAAGAGGCTGTAAAATCAAGCGAAGTTTTAGAACAAGCTGGGAGAAATGCATTTGTGGAAGTATTCTTAACCGATTTACCGAGGGCGGTTCGGTATGATGTTCACATGCAAGTCGAAATATCACCGTCATCGTCTCGGAAAGATGTAAAAGATATTTCGTCCGAGACTCGCATCGCAGAAGAGGAGATCTCTTCTGTTATGAAAATCGCTATGAACGATCGCGCAGATGCCGTGAGGTGCGCGAGTGTTGGAAGAAGCGCATGCAATTCGAAAAAGATATGGATCGGGATAAAATTAAATCCCAAGAATGGTTTGAAAGTAATTGATGTTGGACCACCATCAGATAACGAGGCTGAAGCAAAGGTGTTTCGAGCCTTTTGGGGCGAAAAATCAGAGCTTCGCCGTTTCAAAGATGCGCGAATTTGTGAAGCGGTTGTGTGGAGCTTTGTGCCCGCATCAAGAAGGCATCATATTCCAGCCGTTGCAGCGGAATATGCGCTGAAGAAAAATGTCAAAAATATCGACTCAATCACATGGACATCAAAAGTGTTTGACGATTTGTTATCCTCTTCGAATGGCTCTTTCATGGCTATTGCGGAGCACTCGAAACATCTTTTGCAAACTTTAGATCGGTTGGCGAGACGCATGAAAGAAATGAAAGACGTACCACTAAAAGTGTATAATGTTCAACCAATTTCAGCGGCATTTCGTGGATGCGATCCGTTTCCCCCAAAACAACATCCGTTAATGTTTGGCATTGGTGCCAGTCTAGGAAGAGACGATGAAGTCATATCAGCATGTCCAAGAACGTTGAACGTTTTAGTACAATTAGAAGGTTCGGGTCGTTGGCCCGAAGAGAAAGAGGAAATCGTAAAAACAAAGCAGTTGATGGCAATTGAAATCGCAGAGAAACTGAAACAATCGTTCGGAACTCCAAACATTGTTTCGAACGATGGAACTGTCGACATATTACATGAAGGTTACGCGTTTCGATTATTTTTGAACGCCTCAAATGGCGGTCCTTTAATTCGAGAAATTGAGGCTGAGCAAACAATCGTATCGAAACACGCGATGTTACTTGCATCTATTTCATCGAGATTTCCGACGTTTGCAATTGCAGTACAAATTGCAAAGCGATGGATAGCTTCCCAGATGTTCTCTCCGCATTTTTTGGATGAAATTATTGAGTTGATGGTCGCAAAAGTGTTTTGTCACCCGGGTGGATTGAGTCCACCAAATTCGAGAGAAGTTGCTTTTGCACGATTCTTAGAGCTCCTTTGCACGCATCCTTTTGGTATATTACCTCTCGTCCTTGATCCTGAAAGTGCAGGAGGGCAAAACGGTAAAGACTGCGCCGTTTCCAGAGATGCTATCAAAAGAGCGGAAGATTCACTCTTGCCCTCGGTTATGAAGGAAGAAGAAAAGGAGGAGGAGGAGGAGGAGGACGACAGCAATGATGATAATAAAGAGAATGGAAGGACAAAAAAGAAAGCCGAGAAGAGAAAATTAAATGTACCGCCTTCGATGGTTCTTCTTACGCCATACGATCTGACTGGCACGTTTTGGACGCGTGGTAGAAATTTAGACTGCGAAAACATTCCCTCTGGAGTCACTTTAAAAAGATTACAAAGTATTGCTGCAAAGGCTCTCAAAACTCTGCAAGTGTATCTCGAAGATGGAGGAAGCGTATCGTCCAAAATAAAAATTATAGGAGAAGAAAAGGAAGAAATCATATGGAAAAAACTGTTCCAGCCGAACATGAGTGCATTTGACGGCGTACTTCTCTTTCGTAAATCCGTCTTGCCGTTTCCGGACGAAGCTTTGTTTACGCAAGCTAAGATGAAAAAATCCTTGAAACGCGCATTCAAAACAAATTTATCCACCGCTGCAGATGAGGAAGAAGAAGAGGAAGACAATGACGATGAGGATTATATTCTTCACGAGAAGAAAAAGCGTCGGAAAGTGTTATCGCTGACGAAACTTCCAAAGCGTCTCGTACACCTCGGTCCAGAAAAAGCTCGCGAAGCGTTGTTGGTTGGTTTCGATCCAATCAAAGCCTTTTTAGACGACTCAGAGAAACGGTGCGGCAGCACCGCTTTATTCTTTCACGACAAGTATGGTGGCTCCTTCGTTGCGGTTGCCGTAAAACCAGAAACACTGCGAGTCCATCGCGACGTGGTGAAGTTACTGCAAAACGATGGCTTTGAGTTTGCTTCCTCTTCTTTGCACGGAGTGCCGACGAAAGATGCCATCTTAGAAGAGTTAGCGACAATCCCCGGCGACGGTATCGTAGATGGAGTGATGAAAGATAGGATACAATGATATATAACAGTGGAGCATTCTTTAATAGTTGGAGATTTCATATAGGTACATACGTACACCCTCTCTCACACACTCTTGTATTTGCGCTCTCTCTCATCTCGAAAAAATAGACAATGATAGAGGAAAAGTAAAAATAATTGAAAAGCGAAAATTACGCCACTGCGCAGGGATGCGCAGGACCCTTCCGATAAAACAGCGTTTTATCTATATGATGAATTGGTTAAATCGCCCTAAAGAACATATCTTGACGGGTTGTTCGTATAATGGCGTCTCGACGGTTGGCCCCTTCACCATACCTTGTTAAACATGGAACCGTACCTGCCTCTGACTCCCCCATTTTCTCTTCTTTCTCTTTTCCGGTCACCGAAGAGAGGACGAGAGTGGGGGAGAGAAGGATACAACCATTTTATCGGAAGAGCGTGCGCATCCACCCGCCCCTCCGTTGTTACTCCTCCTCCGCATCATTCATCTCCCTTTTTTTCGTTAAGAATATGCGCGAGGATGGTAGAGTCTTCGTCTCGCATATTCTTCACGAAAGAATAGCAAGAGAGAGCGGAGAGTAACACGCCGCCGTCACTCAAAACTCTTCTAGTTACACAAAAATTCTCTCTCGTTTCCACGCCCTCTTTTTTCTTTCACTCACTCACTCTCTCTCTCTCTCTCTCTCTCTCTCCCTTTTCTCTCTCCCTTTTCTCTCCCTTTCAATTTTTTTTCTCTTCGTTGAAAAAGCGCCGTCCTTGTTGTTTTCAATACCTAATAAACAATTGGCGCGAAGAAAGAAAGAAAGAAAGATGGCGTTCGCACGGCCCTGGCTCGTGGCATCGAACGCATCGTCATCGCTGTCTTCACCTCGCTCCTTCTCCTCCTTGTATCTGGGTTATAGTGATGCTAGCAATAGTATTTCTCGTCGGCAAAATTGTCGTGGCAAAAAGAATCGCGCCTCGAGTATCGTTCCAAAGGCGAATGCGAGCAGAAAAGCTTCGTCATCGTTTTCCTCCTCCTCCTCCTCCTCTTCATCGCGGAAGGGAAAACAACAACAGAAAGAAGGTGGGGGAGGAGGTGTAAAATTTTCGTCGTCCTCGAAGGGGAGAGGAGGAACTGATGCGGATAACAGTTCTCCGAGAAAAGAGCAACCGCATTTGTATTTCGACGAGGCGATAATTCTCGTCTCTGGAGGCAAAGGAGGCGACGGTGAAACGTTCAAGAAGGCGAAACCAAAAGTGGTGAAAAACTCAAAATTCAAACGCGGTACGCAACAGGCAAAATTTATAGAACTTCCATCGGCAGAACCTGCGGATGGTGGAATCGGGGGGTCCGTATACATCGTGTGTGATCGATTTACAGATTCGTTGTTGCACTTGCATGAACGGAAAGATTGGCGAGCGAAACGCGGGTACCATGGCGGAGCAGCAGAATATGCGAAACCGGGGAGAGAGCGACACAGAGTGGCGCCAGAAATGGAACCTCTGTGTATAAAAGTACCACCAGGAACCGTGATACGGAAGAAACGGAGTGGGGAATTGATTGCGGATTTGACGCGACCGGGAGAGCAAGTCTTGGTAGCGAGAGGTGGCAATGGAGGTTTAGCAGCAAGACGAGCGGAAAAGGTTGCAGGAAGCGAAAGCATGGGATTGAGAGGTAGAAAAAAGAGAGAAGGATACGTGGATGATTTCGAAATATCGACCGTTGAAGTCGAATCGAAGGCTTGGGAGGCGACGAAAGGCGAAGATGGGGAGACTGTGCAAATCGAGTTGTTGATGCGAGTGGTTGCAGATATAGGACTGGTAGGTCTTCCAAATGCAGGAAAACCGTCAATCTTAAAAGCTATTACGAAAGCATCGCCAGAGATTGCTAATTATCCATTCACAACGTTGATGCCAAATCTTGGTGTCGTAAACACGCGGAAGGACGAACAGGACGAGGTTGAAAATTTTTTAAAAATGGCAGATAACGGAGAGCTGTTATTAGAATCGAGCGATAAAAAAATTAAAAGTCAAACGCCGACGATTGCTGATTTGCCTGGTTTAATAGCCGGCGCGCACAAAGGAAAAGGATTAGGACGCGCATTTCTCAGGCACTTGAGAAGAACGAACGCGATGGTATGCGTCATTGATGCGAGTTCACAAGATCCTGCTGGGGACTATGCCACCGTGCGAGAGGAACTTCGTTTGTATAATCCAGAGTATGTCATACGACCACACGTTTTGTGTTTGAACAAATGCGACGTGGAATGGGCAAAATTGCGTATTCCTGAACTCATTGAAATCGTAGAAAGTATGGATGAAGAAAAAGTAGGAAGTAAGCCGGTGAAAATATTGGCCACTTCGGCGGTGGATGGGACAGGTATGGAAGTGTTGGCGAGAGAATTAGCCAAGATCATGCCAAAGTCGTAGGCATGCGTACAAGTGTCAGTCAGCATCGAGTACGAGCGAGAAAGCCTGTTGATGTATGCATAGATAGTATAATAGAAGAACAAGTGTTGTGGTACCATGGTACCATACCAACCTACATGTAATTATCGTCTTTTTTGTTGAATCTTAGTATGCTTTTTACATATCGAAAAGTCTACATTCCACAAAGGCTTCCTGCCTATTTACGTTGTACCAACCAACTAATCGCGCCGTACCTAACGCCGGAGGCAAAGGACAGTCCACGCCATAGATAATCTCAGGATTTTTCAATTCTTTGCTCGCTTCATCTCTGCATTCTTGCAAAGACTTCCGTTCCGTCAATTTCTTGGCACCTACGCGCAACGCATTCAGCGTATCTCCCCCAGACGCACGGATTTCCCCTTTAAAAGTAATCGGTCCCAAGATCTGTTGACACAAAGATACCGTCACAGACGATGGATCAGGAACTAAAAGACCATCCATGGTTAAGAACTTTTGCGCTTTATTTGCTATTTTCTTTCCAACGTTGTCATGAGCATTTACATTTGAATTTTTTTTATCAAAATTCTCAGGAATCATGTACCCAAAATTTGAGTCTCGCAAGTTCAAAGCACTTGGTTGCTCTTGACGTGCTCCCATATCAACTCGTACGTCTATACTCGTTAAATCTAAGATGGCTCTTGAAAACGAACCGATTTGAAAGTGCATCGATGCGCTAAGAAAGTTATGCAACTCGCATTTCAGCGGCAGAAGGGAAGATTCGGCGTTAGTGTTATCAAGTGCGGAATTCGTCGACACATCTACAGTTCGATCGTTATAATAATAGTCATCATCTTCTTCTTCATCGTCATCTTCATTCGATAATATGGAGTCATCCATGGTTCTACTATTCATAGACGTATCGCCTCTGTCCTGCTTCTTTTTCATGCGCCTTCGCACCTTTAAGGATCCGTCTCGCGATGATCTTGCGGTGATACGTTTCCCATCCAAATTCCATCGTCCAATGACGCCACCTATAAATCCAAACGTCAAATTTGGCATTTGTGGCAGCGCAGAATAACTACTCGCTGATGTTTTCACCGTACTACTGCTCACTTTTTTCTTTCTCCGACGCCTTCCTTTCCAAACCATGACTTGCTGTTCTACGGAAACTCCCGCCCGCGCTTCTCGTCTAGGCGGCTTTTGAAATTTCTTAGCATGAGACAAAGAAGACAAAGTAGTCCCAGCTCCTTTGCTTTTGACCACCTTTGCTTCAAACTCTGGTAAATGCTTATCTAAAATCTGGCTCACACCCGCTTTATAATGCACCTGTCGACGTCCACGAGAACTGATCGAGGCTTGCGCTACCGTTGGTCCATCGACGTAACCATCATCGACTTGGTACATCTCTCCGGAACTCAAGTCGCAACTCATCGTGTGCCCGGGTAAAATTTTACTTGTTAACGTAATCCTACAGCTCGTCGGCGCTCTATTCGCTCGCTCCGCATCTCTTTCCTCCTCGGTTCTTCTCTCCATGCTTCCATCTAAGATGGAGTAAATCTTCGACAAGTCTGAATTATTGTTTACGTTAGCTGCGTTATTTTTAAGATCCATTTTACTAGACAAAATGTTCTCATCCGCGCTTGCTGGTAAAATAAATTTCCTCACCAACCTCGTTAAAGACTTCATCTCCATCACCCCTTTCAACGTCGTCTTTTCAAATACGCCAACGCGAACTTTGGCACCTAACCCATACATACTTGGCAACATCATCGCTCGATGCGGCTTACCGTCTACCGTTTCTCTTGTGTTCCACATCCTTTGCGCGCGAATGCGCAGCGTTGCAGTCGACCACCACTCGTTCCCGCCAAATTGTGTGACCACTCGATCCAATACGAACCCGCCTTCATTTTTGATGTACGATGGTAACGCCGGGAGATTCAAAAATCGTTGCAGCATGTGAACTTGTTGCGATCGTGCTAATCCCGAGGGCATTTGAAAAGAAAACGGTGTGGACGTTTGCGATGGGTGTTGACGAACCGTTCCTTCAATAGTCGTGGACGAGGACACGTCCTGCGACAGGAACGATTTGTGCAAACATGTCTTTAACGGATGCAAAGACGGCGCACGCATTCCTTTGTTTTCTGCTGCTGCTTTTACTGCTGCATTCGTTGTCGTCGTTTTGTTCAACGTAAATCGACCACCAAACGGGGAGCGCGAGCGAGGACTAGAAGTAGGCGCAGGCGATGATGATGATGATGATGATGATGATGGTTTTCTGTTGTCGTTCGTAGACGACGACGACGCGCTCATTGTTCTTTATAAATTGTCTCGCGTTCTCTTTCTCGAGGAACTTGCGATGGATGGTCGCGCGGACGGCAGATCAAAGCGAGAAAGTATCCCCAAACCACTCTCCAACGTCAAAACGACGACGACAGACGCTCTCGCGATGCTATGCGCGATGAGAGAGGATTAATTTATTCGTATCACTCGTCGTTAAGAATTAATAATAACAACCTTCTTCTTCGTCTTTTCATTGAAAAGAAGAGAAGCTCTTTGGAGCCCTCGCTTGGTGGAGGTGGCGGGTTTCTTTTTATTTCTCCTCGAACACCTGTTAAAAAAAAATCCAAAAAATCAGCGAGGTTGAATTTCAGGGTTCATCCACAGACCCAAAAAAGAAGAAGAAGAAGAAGATCGGAGAAGACACAAAATCTCAAAGTCTTCATATATTTGCACGCGCGAACGTCCGTTTGTGTTGAATATATGCGCGCGCTTTTATCTTTCTTTCTGCGTATACGAGAAGAGAAAAAGTGCATGCCGCAAGAGAAGAACTGTCGTCATCATCGTCAGAGGAAGAAAAAGAGTCTTTCACAGTCGTCTTCGCTGGATAGATTTTCTTTTGCGATTCTCTTGAGTAAGAAAGGGTCGTCTATCGTCGATTTTGAATGATAAGACCGCTCAGACTTCGAGAGACCGCGAAGAGAGGAAAAAGGCAAAGCAGAATTGAGGGGCAATTTACCTGCGAAGCAAGGAAGTTTACATTATCATCATCTGTGAACAACTTTTACTGTTAATATATAAACCACAAAATGGCGCTCGTCAATATTGGTGCGTCGAACGCATCGGACCAGTTTTATCGGTACAAGATGCCTGCGGTCCAGTCAAAAATCGAAGGGCGTGGGAACGGGATTAAAACGAACGTCGTTAACTTGGTGGAGGTTGCGAAAGCGTTGGCGAGGCCACCGACGTACGTTTTGAAATGGTTCGGCTTTGAGTTAGGAGCACTAACAAAGTACGAAGAGAAGGAAGGGAAATGTATTGTAAATGGCGCGCACGACGCGAAAGTACTTGCAGAACATTTGGAAATGTTCATCAAGAAGTTCGTGCAGTGCTTCTCGTGTGGAAATCCAGAGACTGTGTTTTCTATCAATAAGAAAACGGAGGTGATTACGATGAAGTGCAAAGCGTGTGGGCACGTGTCTGAATGCGATCCGAGACATAAATTGTGTAACTACATTGTCAAAAATCCGCCTCCAAAAGATAAATCGAAGGAGAAGAAAGATAAGCAGATGAGACGTGCGGAACAAGAGCGCGAGAATGAAGGTGCAGAGCTGGATGCGGCAGAGGAGAAAAGAAAGAAGAAAGAGGAGAAGAGGTTGAAGAAACTTGCTGAACAAAACAGTCAAAACGAATCTTCGGACAAGGAGAAGAAAAAGAAAAAGAAAAAGTCCAAGGAAGATGACGGTGACGACGACGTCGAGTGGGCTACAGATACCTCCGCAGCTGCTGCGAAAGCGAGAGCGGAAGAACACCTCACAGGTAACGCTGCTGGTATGGTTACGGTGTCGAAGGAATTGAAGACGCAATTATCACTGACAGAAACGAAAGAAGAGGAAGAGGAAGAGGAGGACTCAGAATCCGAATCTGAAGAAGAAGACGAACGAATTACGAAACTTCGCGCGTACGCGGCGAAAGTGAACGACGTTGATCAAACTTTGGAGTTTCTGAACAACAAATTGGGCGTCGGTTCGGACGAACTGAAGGTATACTTTTTGATCGAAGCGATTTTGGACGATGAGAAACCAATACCGGTGCAACTCAAGAAGAAGAAAGCGTTCATCTCCAAGTTCGTCGGCGACGACGAGAAGAAACAAAGAGGTTTGTTGAACGCGTTGGAATTATACGCCACGGACACTAATACAGACGCTTACAAGATCTTTGCTGCTGTTTTGAACGCTTTATACGAGCTCGATTTGTGTGAAGAGAAGTACATCCGTGAGTGGTTTGAGGAACTTCGCTCAGCCAAGAAGTTTGGTGTCGACGAGAAAACTGCCAAGGCTGTTCGCAAGCAAGCGACAAGTTTCATTGAGTTCTTGGACGAAGAATCTGACGACGACGACGACGACGATTCGGACGACGATGATTCTGAATAAATATATTGCTGGTTACGACGAAAGCATCAAGTTCAAAAACAAAAAGTGCACGGATATTTGATATCATATGGAAGTGAAGAGAGAAAGAAAGAGAGGAGAAAGAGAGAAACTCAATTACTAATTCAAAACCATCACCTAATCTTTTTCTTTACAATATTAAGAAAACATACTGTGAATGATAAATCATCGCGTCGCGCAACCTTGGTGCTCGGATTTATGGACTTTGCAAAAGTGAACACGTCGACGCGACAAAATAAATCCGCGCTGTATGTTTCTCCACCACTGCGTGAACAAAGCGAACGCTATTTCTCGATTTAGCTATAAAAACCATATGCGTCGAGTGATGACGACGACAACTTCGACGAGAACAGCCGTGACACCGCCGACAACAAATGGAAAAAGGAAAATCCGAGGTGTGATTTTCGATCTCGATGGGACGTTAACAGTGCCGAATCTAGATTTTAACGAGATGATGCGTCGCCTCGGGTGTAAAACGAACAACATCCTAAAAGAAGTGGACGGGTTTGACGAAGAACGGAGGAAGAAATCTTACCAGATTATCGCCGAGATGGAAGGAGAAGCGCTAAAAACTATGAAAGCAATGCCTGGAGCCGTGAAGTTAGCAAAGTTACTTGACGAAATGAACGTTCCGAGAGGTTTGGTGACGCGAAATGTGAAGACGTCGGTGGACCATTTTCATAACGTGGCATGGAAAGATGGAGAGACAGATACTTTAATGAAAGCATTTCACCCGGTGTGTTCGCGAGAATTTACGCCGTACAAACCGGCACCAGATTCGCTTTTGCACATATGTAAAGAGTGGGGCGTCGACCCGTCAGAGGTCATGATGGTAGGTGATTCGCCGAAAGATGATGTAGTCGCAGGAAATCGAGCCGGATGTGTAACGGTTTTAATTGAAGTTGAGGATACAAATAGAAGCTACGATATAGCCAAATTAGAAGGCGAACAAGTTCCGCACTTTATAGTTCCTAGAATTGAAGAGATTTCATATTTGCTTGAGTTTCATTTTGAGATTATTGGGACCGGAAGTGGTGAGAATAATGTTACTTAATGTTTTAGCTAGGACGCGTCGATCAGTATCGTTTGTACCAGTACTGAAATTGTTAGACAATTACTGTAGTATTTACTTATTCATGAACTTTTGCTATGTTGCGTCATCAACTCTTGTTGCGTCCCGGCATCGACAGCCGAGTGCGAGGAATACTCCATCGTAAATTCGCCCTTACCTTGCGTCATCGATCGTAACTCGGTCGAGTAGCCAAACATCTTACTCAAAGGTAACAATGCCGTAACACGGACGTCGTCGTTCTCGCTGATTGAATCTAAAATTGTGCCTTTTCTTTGATTGACGTTACCGATGACCGTACCTTGGAACTCGTTTGGTACTGTCACATCTACTTTCATTATTGGTTCTAATATTTTTGGTCCCGCGCTTTTAAACGCGACCTTGAAAGCGTTTAAAGCGGCAATTTTAAACGCCAACTCTGAACTATCAACGGCATGCGAAGCACCGTCAGTGAGTACAATTCTCAAACCTTGAACGGGATACCCGATTAAACCACCGCCATTGGCGGCTTCTTTGAAACCCTTTTCGACCCCTACGATGTATCCTGGTGCAATGGCGTTACCTACAATGCCATTTTCAAAAATAACATCCGTTGATCTGGTCCCGTCTTCATTTGGCGCAAGCGGTTCGATGTATCCGACAACTCTACCATACTGACCGGACCCCCCAGATTGCTTCTTGTGTAAATAATCAAACTCTGCTTTTTCGGTAATTGCTTCTCGGTAATTTACTCTCGGATTCCCAACCTCGACATCGACTTTGTATTCTCTTTTCATTCTTTCGACATAAATATCCAGATGCAACTCTCCCATACCAGATATAATAGTCTGTGCGCTTTCTTCATCCTGATGCACTTTGAACGTCGGGTCTTCGCGTTGAAAACGAGACAAAGCTTTCGAGAAGTTTGACGAATCTGTTCTTGATTTCGGTGCCACCGCGTAGGACATGACAGGTTCTGGCACTCGCATGGAGGTCATAGCGTAATTAATGGTTCCATCCGTAAATGTATCTCCAGATTGACAATCAACACCGAAGAGAGCGACGATCTCTCCGGATTCAGACTTCTGCACGTCTTCCATTTCGTCCGAGTGCATGCGCACTAATCGAGGCACCTTCAGTTTTTTTCCTGTTCGACTGTTGACAATAGTCATCCCTTTTGTAATCGTCCCTTGATACACACGTAAATAAGTGAGCTGACCAAATCTACCTTCTTCCAACTTAAATGCTAAACCAACTAATGGAGCTTTTGGGTCTGAAACTGTTTTCACAGGCTCTTCGTCTTTAGTCAAATCCAAAGCGACGTTTTCGACCTCGTGCGGCGCCGGGAGATAATCCACCACGCCATCTAACAAAAGCTGAACACCTCTATTCTTATACGCTGAGCCCATGAAAACTGGGGAAAACTGGTTCGAAACCACGCTCCGTCGAATTGCCTCTTTTAACTGCTCAACCGTTGGTTCTTCTTCCATGAGAAAAATTTCTGCTAAATCATCATCTACGCCTGAGACAGTTTCAATCAACTCCTTCCGTTTTTCATTCGCTAGATCTTGTAGTTCGCTCGGTATTTCATCGCTGACTTTAATTTCGTTTCCGTGCTGACCATGAAACGTAACCGCTTTCATGTTGACTAAGTCAACGACCCCATCGTGCTTCTCTTCCAAACCAATTGGGATTTGCACGGCGGCGCAGTTCAATCGCAACTTGTCCTTAATCTGTTTCAACACTTTCCACGGATCCGCGCCAACTCGATCGCATTTGTTAATAAAACACAATCTTGGAACGTTATACCTACGCATTTGTCTATCTACAGTAATACTTTGCGACTGCACACCACCAACTGAACACAAAACCAACACTGCTCCATCCAATACTCTCAATGCGCGTTCAACTTCGATAGTAAAATCAACGTGACCTGGCGTATCGATAATGTTGATCGATGAATCCTTCCATTTCGTATAAGTTGCCGCGGATTGGATCGTAATGCCTTTCTCTCTTTCCAATTCCATGGAATCCATTTTCGCCCCAACGCCGTCTTTTCCTCGCACTTCATGTATTTCGTTTATCCGTCCGGTGTAAAACAAAATCCGCTCGGTTAAAGTTGTTTTCCCGGAGTCAATGTGCGCGCCTGTTTCGTTAAAACGAATGATGAAAGTTAGATTGAACGCGGGGTGCGCGTGCAAGAGGAGATAAAATTTTGCCACAGCGCGAGCGAGCGGAGAAGAGAGAACGCGTAGGACAAAAGTCGAAGCATCGGCGTATCATTTGCGCCGGCCGCCGGCTTACTCTCTTTCTTAAAAAATGAAATCGGTCGATCGATCGATCGACCAATCAGAAAGAGATAGAAAAAGAAGAGCACAACAACACAAATAAAATAACGCACTGATGCCTATATTTCTAGCGCGCCGTCGTTCCTCCGATACTTCAACAGCAGAACTCGCAAAGTGTCTGCCACTTCCTCGATGTTGATGTGGACGATGTTGCATTGGATTAGTAACGCCGCATGACGATAAAGTCGTCGCAACAGCGGCGTCGGTACGAACAGTCTCACCACCACCTCCGAGAAAAACAAGAAGTGGATTGCTCCAATGTCTCGTTCTGTTCTGAAGCAGCGACAACCGTCGACTCGCCATTTTTTTCTGCGGCTTGCTTTCAATTTTTAGGTGTTTTTTCTCTCACCAGTTGTACACCAATCACTTGTTTTTAATTTCACTAGTCAGTTTTGTATTCTTCTCGTTTTGGTGCACGGTCAGGGTTTAGTGTTTTTTTTTCATTGACCACATTTGATGGAAGTGCTGTTCGTTCGTATTTTGCGCGGTAGGAGTTGTATATGTGTCGTATAGTGTACTATCTGTATTG
>MDTG01406718.1_pt1 | contig 16487 bp, 11 predicted proteins | sample 811421 | NCBI WGS metagenome assembly MDTG01 (sample SAMN05326645, study PRJNA326480) | marine metagenome | isolation source: seawater | place: Pacific Ocean: South East | collected 2011
CGGCCTTCTTCTTGGCGGCCTTCTTCTTGGTGGCCTTCTTCTTGGTGGCCTTCTTCTTGGCGGCCCTCTTCTTGGTGGCCTTCTTCTTGGCGGCCTTCTTCTTGGTGGCCTTCTTCTTGGCGGCCCTCTTCTTGGTGGCCTTCTTCTTGGCGGCCGTCTTCTTGGTGGCCGTCTTCTTGGTGGCCGTCTTCTTGGTGGCCGTCTTCTTGGCGGCCTTCTTCTTGGCGGCCGTCTTCTTGGCGACCGTCTTCTTGGCGGCCGTCTTCTTGGCGGCCTTCTTCTTGGCGGCCGTCTTCTTGGCGGCCTTCTTCTTGGTGGCCTTCTTCTTGGCGGCCTTCTTCTTGGCGGCCGTCTTCTTGGCAGCCTTCTTCCCGCCGGAGGCCTCTCCGTCGACGCGCGTCCGCTCTTCTGCCTCGCGCAGCAGCGTTGCGATCGGCCGCGGCTGCGGGAAGAGGCGCTCGCCCCGCTTGACCTGGTCGAAGTGCTCGACCACGTGCTCGAGCAGGACCTGGGGCGGGCGCTCCGACTGGCGCGGGAGGAGCGAGAGCGACTCGTTGACGAGGTGCACCACGCGCTCGAGCCAGGCGTCGACCACGCGGACCTTTCCGCAGGTCACGAAGTCACTCAAGGTCGTGACCGCGCGCTCGATCAAGTAGTTGGCGTACTTGTTCTGGGCTCGCCGGACCCGCTCGCGGTTGCGGTTGCTGTCCTGGCGCTCGCGCTCCTCGGGCTTGAGGAAGAGCACCCGCTCCTCGGACTTGGTCAGGCCGGTGTCGCTCGGCAGCTCGAGGTTGCTCAGGAAGCCCTGCTCGTCGACCGAGACGAGGACGCGCCCGTACTGTCCGAGCGCCTCGAGGGTGTTCAGCAGCACCTGGACCGCGCCCACCCCGTAGCGGTGGGCCAGGCGGCGCACGAAGGGCAGCGCCGTGAACTCCTCCTGGCTGGGGGAGATCACCCACTCGTCGTGGACCTCGGGGAAGACCTCGTCGAGGTGCTCGAGGATGGTCGTCACGACTCCGTCGACCAGCGCGCGCTTCTTCTCGAGCACGCCCAGGTAGACCTCCTTGAAGAGTTCGCCGTGGTCCGAGCGGAGCGAGCCGTAGCGCTGCTCGAACTCGCGGATCAGGAGGTTGCTGACCTCCATCCACAGCCGCCAGCGCGGCCCGGTTCCGTCGTCGGTCGAGTGGAAGAGCTCGTACTCCTCGAGCAGCTCGGGGTAGCGCTCGAAGTACTGCTCGCGCAGCTCGTCGGTCTCGTCCTGCTCGGTCAGCTCGACGAGCACGTCGCTCATTCGCTCGTGGAAGTCGAGGGCCTCGCTCAGGCTCGGGCGAGCCGGTCGCCCCCGGTGGAAGCCGTCGCTGTCGCGGAAGGGGAAGTGGTAGTGGTGCCGCGTCCCCTTGCGAATCACCTCGACCAGCCCGCGCCGCTCCAGCTTGCGCAGGGTCTGCGCGGGCGAGCTGCCGCCCAGCACCTGCTTGAGGGCCTTGGCGTCGTGGTAGGTGCGCGTGTTGTAGAAGTGCGCCAGCTGGAGGTAGGCCCGCAGCTCGGGCTCGCTCAGCTCCATCAGCCAACGGTCCAGCCAATCCCCCGCGAGCTTGACGTCGGTGCGGGGGTCGTGCGGAGCGCGGTCGAAGACGACTGGCTTGGCTTGCTCCAACACGGTCGTGCCCATCGAGAGACTCCTTCGCTCGTGCGAGCGCTCATGTTCGCAGCGGGGCAGCTGGGATGCCAGCCAACCCAGAAAGTCGAGCGCGCTTCAGTTCCCCAGCGCCTCGAGCAGCTGCTCGACCTCGGCCTTGCGCTCCCCGTCGAGGGGCCGCGAGCGCAGGCGCCCCAGGACCTGTCGCGCCAAGTCCTTCTTGCCCTGGGCCGCCAGGGAGCGCGCCAGCTCGATGCGCGTCGTCACCAGCTCCTGCAAGAGCTCCTTCCGCTCGCGCGCGTGCTGGCGCTGGGCTTCCTCGCTCTGGCGCGCGCTGGCCTTGAGCTGCCAGCTGAAGTAGCCGGTCGAGACGGGCAGGATGAGGGCCACGCCCAGGCCGATCGTCGCGGCGACCTTGCCGCGGATGCGGTTCCAGGCGCGCTCCATGGGGCCCGCCCGCAGCGCGATCTCGTCGCCCTCCAGCCAGCGCCGGAGGTCGTTCTCGAACTCGGACACGGTCTGGTAGCGGTGGCGTCGCTCCTGGGCCAGCGCGGTCATCACGATCGTGGCCAGGTCCTTCGAGACGGTGCGCCGCACGTGCCGGATGTGGCGGACGGGCTCGGTCGAGGCCTTGCGCAGCACCTGCACCGTGTCCACTCCGTCCCGGGGAGGCCGCCCGGCCAGGAGGGTATAGAGCGTCGCCGCCAGGGAGTAGACCTCGCCGACCAGGTCGTAGGGATGGGTGCCCGCGATGTACTCCGGGGGCAGGTATCCAGGAGACCCGATGATCTTCCCGCCGTCCTCGGACTCTTCGAACCCGCGCGCGATCCCGAAGTCGATCAAGACGGGCTCGCCTCGGCGATCGAGGAGCACGTTCTCCGGCTTGAGGTCACGGTGCAGCAAGCCCTGGCTGTGCGCGTAGGAGACCGCGGCGCACAGCTTGACGCACACCTCGACGATCTCGCGCTCGCTCAAGCCCGCGGTCGCGAGGGCCCGGTTGATCGGCAGGCCCTCCACGTAGTCCATCGTGAAGTAGTCGACCTCGCCGGCGCGGCCCACGTCGTGAACCGCCACGATGTGCGGGTGGCGCAAGCTCGCGACCGCCTGGGCCTCCTTGCGGAAGTCCTGGCGCGCGCTCTCGTGGTCGCCCGCGTCATCGGGCCCGAGGATCAAGACCTTCATCGCCACCAGGCGATCGAGCCGCTTCTGGCGCGCCTTGTAGATGATCCCCATTCCGCCGCGCGAGATTCGCCCCAGGATCTGGTAGTCGCCGAGGGTGCGTTCGCCATCGCCGTCGAGGTCGAAGGCGTCCTTCCACTCCTCCGCCACGAGGGTGTCCTCGACCGCGACCTCCTCGAGGGCGTCGGGCTGGGTGAGGACCTCGCGGCAGCGCTGGCAGCGGTAGCGCTTGTTGGGGGCGTAGGCGACGACGTTGTATTGCGCGTAGCAGCTGCTGCACACCAGGATCGCGGTGCCTTGCAGGCTGAGGACCTTGGCGACGCTCTCCTCGTCGACCACGCCTCGCGCGACGAGCAGCTCGCCCAGGCGCAGGAACACGCCCCGGCGCGCCATCTCCTCCTGGAGCTTCACGGCCTCCTCGACCTGCTCCTCGGTCGCGAGGTTTTCGCGGACGAGGCGCTGGCCGAAGGGCACCTCCAGCACCACCGTGCTGCTAGCGGTGCTGGGGTCGGCTGGCGCCTCTCCGTTCGTGTCGGCCTCGCTGCTGACGCTGCTCATTCTTCCCTAGAGGGTGACTGTCCGTGGGGGTAGCGAGCAAGAGCGAGCGTCAGGAGCCCCAGAGGAGCTCGCCGAGGTCGGCGAAGCGCTGCAAGCGGGGGGCTTTCAGACGGTGGCCCAGCCGGGCGTCGGGGTCGTCGCGGCTCGCGAGGGCGCGGACCGCCTCGAGCCCGCGCGCCGCGCGGACGGGGTTGCGCGGAGGGACGATCAGGAAGCGCCCCAGGAGCTCTCGCGCGTCGACCGAGCGGGAGAGGATCAGCCCGCAGGCGTCGACCAGCTCTTCGCCCCAGGGCCCGGCCTCGATCAGCTCGACCCCCCACGCGTCCAGCGCGGGGGCCCCGGCCTCGTGGCCGAGTCGGATCAAGGCTTCGACGGCCGCGCCGATTCGGGGCAGCTCCTTCATGCCGGAGGTCAGGCGCCCCAGGACCAGGTCACCGGCCTCGGCGTGGCCGAGCATGCCCGCCGCCCACAGAGCCGAGGCGGTGTTGGTCTTGCGCGCCTTCTTGCCGAACCAGGGCGAGAGCAGCTCGAGGGCCTCGGGCCCGTGGCCGGCCTCGGGCAGGCGGAGCAGGGCCTGCTCCTCCAGCTCGCTCCGCTTGCGTCCCAGCTCGAGCGCCCGCTCGACGAGCGCCAGGGGAGCCGGCGCGGGGGCAGCCGCCAGGATGCGCTCCAGCGCGCCGGGGTCCTCTTCACCCGCGACGTGCTCCCACACCGGCTCGAGCTTCTGGCGGCGAATCAGCTCCAGGCACGCGCCGGCGCGGACCTCGGGGCGCTTGCTCTTGAGCGCCTTCTCGACCAGGACCTCTTCGCTCTGCAGGACCGGCACGGCGTGCAGGAAGAGCGCCACGCGCAGCGCCGGGTGCGGGTGCTCACGCGACATGGTGGCGACCCGATCGCGGAGGTCGGCATCCACGAAGGCGGGCCCTCCGGCTCCGACCAGGTTGCGCCCGCAGCGGACGACGACCCGCGCCGCCTCCTCGGGGTCCATGGCCTCGAGGCGATCGAGCACCTCGCGGCCCGTCTCCTCCTCGGTGCCGGAGGCGGCGAGGGCTGGCAGCTCGGTCAGCTCCTTGTCGGCTCCCTCGAGGTGCCGGTGCAGCAGGTCGACCTCGACCTCGCCGAAGGGGCGGGAGCGGAGGATCTTGGTGAGCACCCGGCGCAGGGCCTTGTCCGGCCCCTCTTCGACGCGCGCGAAGAGCTCGACCGCCTTGCCGATGCCCTCCCGCAGACTGCGCCGGGCGACCTCACCCAGGGTCTCGAGGGCGCGCGGGTCGTGGGGATCGTCGACGTCCTCGTCGAGTCGGGCCGCGAGCTCCTCCTCGCCGAGGAGCACGGCTGGACGGTGAGGAGAGACGATGCGCAGCTCGTCGGAGGCGAAGGTCTGCGCCTTCTTGCCCAGGCGAACCACGACCTCCTCGGGTCCGCTGGCGGGTTCGCGGACGCGGACCACCCGGGCCTCGTCGTCTTCCTCCTCGATCGAGACCATGTCGCCCGGGAGGGGGCGCAGGTCGACGCCGGCCTTGAGGGCGAGGACTCGGTAGCGGTAGAGAAGCTTGGGGTCCTCCGGCGCGACCTCGGCGGCGCGGCGCTGGCGGAGCAGCTCGGGATCATTCACTGGAGAAGAAGCCTCGCGGGAACTCGACGACGTTCTCGGTCAGGTTGCTCGTGGGGTCCTCCTGCTCGGCCTCCTCGCGCGGAACGCTGTCGAAGAGAGCCAGGAGGCGCTCGAGCAAGGGCGGGACGTCGTCGTCCTCGGGGGGGTCGGGGGGCAACACCTCGCCCCAGGCCTCGATGAGGTGGCGGGGGATCTCGGGGTCGGCCTTGAGCACCACCACCTCGAGCATCTTGGGGTGGTAGTCGTCGCTCTTGCAGTAGCAGCCGACGTGGAAGTAGGCCGGCGAGCGGCGCATGCCGTACATCTTCTCGCGGGCCAGGCGGAGCTCGCCCTTCTTGATCTTCACGTCGCAGTAGCGGCAGGCGGCGCGCCCCGAGGGGGCCATCTCGAGCTTGGGGACGCCGCCGGTGTCCGCCCAGGGGGAGCGAGGCGTCGGCTCGATGGTGTCGGGGAGCACGGCGCGGAAGAAGGCCTTGACCTCGGCGGGCCAGCGATCGCTGTTCTCCTGGACCACGCGCGCGCAGAGGCCGGGCGCGAGGCGGACGATGCACTGGGGGTGGAAGCGCCGCTCCCCGTCCAGGGAGAAGGCCTTGATCGCGTGCCCGGTCCCGGGGCCCGGCTCACCCGGGGTCACGAGGCCGCAGAACACGCAGTCCTGGGTGCGGGGGTCCGTCTGGGGGTAGGAGATCCCGGTGATCGGGGTGCGAAGGTAGCTGCGCGGCGCCGGCGGGGTGCCCTCGGGCACGTAGCGCTCCGCGACGGCGAGCCCCTCCTCGGGCCAGTCCACGGGCTTGTCGGGCAGCTTGCTGTCGACGAGCCGGCGGGCGGCGTGATCAGGGGCCCGCTTGATCCCGCAGTCGACGTGGAAGAGCGCTCGCTTGCCGATGATCGGGATCGCCTCGGCCCGGTAGGTGCCTTTTTGAATCTCGACGTCGCAGGCCTTGCACTTCGCACGGACCGCGTTGCTGATCTCGACCCGGAGGTCGATGTAGGGATTCCACCGCATTGGGACGAGTCTATCGCCCGCGTCAGGTGGCGACCACGTCCCCATGCGGCAACGACTTAGGGCGCGTGGCTCAAGCGCTCCGGCGCGCCTCGCCGATAGCTCATGAGGGCGCGGGAGCGCGGGCGGGAGTAGACGGTGAGCTGGCTGGCGGCGAGCGGGAGCGTGGTGGTCGCGGCGGCGGGGGTCCTCGCGACCGCCTGGGCGGCGCGGGGGGGCTCGCGCAGGTGGCCCGCCGTGACGGCGCTCCTGCTGGGAGCCGAAGAGGCCGGGGTCCGGGGGGACCCGCGCTTCTGTGCGCTGGCCGGGGCGCTGGCGACGGGGGTCAGCGCGCTGGTGCTCGTGCCCGTCCTCGCCGAGCTGGGGCCTGGGCAGCGCGGGTTCGGGTTGCTCCTGGGGGCGCCGATCGGTGCGCTGGCCATGGCGGCGCTCGCCGACCTGCTGGCGCGCGCCGATTTCTGGCGACGCCGCGTCGCGCAGGCTGCTCAGACCAGCGAGCTCAACGAGCTGCTCGAGCGCGCGAACGCGCAGGTCGCCCTCGCCGCCCGCCACATGGGCGCCGAGCGGCGGGACACCGTGGACGAGCTGGCCGCCTCGCTCGCGGACTACGCCCAGCGCCTCGGGCGCGGCGAGGTCGATGGGCTCGCGGAGCGGATCGAGGACGTGATCGCGCTCGCGCGCACCTGCCTCCTCGCGGAGGGCCGGGAGGCCGCGAGTGTGCTGGGGGTCTCCCCTGACGCTTCGCCCGCCGAGGCCCGCGCGCTCTATCAGGCCCTGGCGGGGCTCTATCGCGGTCCCGCGGCGTTGCCCGGGGTCGACCCGGCCAAGCACGAGGAGCTCGCGGCGGCCTTCGCCCGGCTCGAGCTCAGCATGGCCCTCGGCGAGTCAGGGGTCGCGTCCGCTCCGCGCGACCCGGAGCCTGAGCCCGTGATCCGCCGCGCGGCTTGATTCAACCCTCGCGCAAACTTCGGAAAGTCCTATTTCAGAGGAACTTCACAGAAGCGAAACTCCGTCTCGAATACGCTCCAGCGATGCGCTATCGTCTGTCCATTCCTGAGCGCTATCGTGGCCAAACTGGCGCGAAACGCGGGGTACAGAGGAGTAAGCGTGGCGAAGAAGAAGACCAAGAAGTCCACCTCCCGAAAGAAGACCTCGCGCAGCGCCGGGGCCCGCACCAAAACCTCGAGCGGCAAGACCTCGAGCGGCAAGACCTCGAGCAGCAAGGCGGCCGCCTCCAAGAGCGGCGCGCGCAGGGGGGGGCCGAGCCGGACCTGGACCCTCGTGACCTTCGCCGAGATGGACGGCTGGCGAGCCGAGCGGAACATCCCCAAGAAGAAGATGGCGGATCTGGTCGGGGTCACCAACAGCACGTATCACAACTGGGCGCGCGGCTCGGCGGTGGCGACGCTCAACACTCAAGAGCGAATCCGCAACCTCCTCGACTCGGGTGGACTCGCCGCGGAGGTGCGCGGGGCGAGCGCCGGGGGCGGGAGGGCTCCGGATGTGCTCAACGCGACCGGACAGATCGTGGCGAGCTACCTGGCGCACAAGAAGCGCGAGGCGAGCTTGGAAGAGCTGACTCGCGTCGTGCGCGAGGTGCGCCGGGCGCTGGAGGGCTAGCGGAGGGGGGCTGACGCAAGAGGCGACTGGAGGTCTACTCTTCGGGGTGGGAGAATCTCCCCCATGAACCCCTTCGCGCTCCTCTTCGACACGACCGACTTCCCACCTCGTTGGCACTGCGGCTCGTGGACCGACCTGCACGGGTGGATCCACATCGTGTCGGACGCCGCGATCTGCCTCGCGTATGCGTTCATCTCCATCCTGCTGCTGATCCTGCTGATCCGCCGCGAACGGATCCCATTTCCCCACATCCTGGGGCTCTTCGTCGCCTTCATCGCCTGCTGCGCCCTGACTCACCTCAACGAGGCCGTGATCTTCTGGCAGCCGGTCTACCGCTGGGCGGGGCTGATGAAGCTCGTGACGGCGCTGGTCTCGGTCTTGACGGCGTGCGCGATGGTGTTCGTGATCCCCGAGGTGCTCCGGCTGCGCACTCCGGCCGAGCTGGAGCAGGAGGTGGAGCGGCGGACCGGCCTGCTCAAGCAGTCGAACGCCGACCTGGAGAGCTTCGCCTACGTCGCTAGCCACGACCTCAAGGCGCCGCTGCGCGCGGTGGACAACCTCAGCGCCTGGCTGGAGGAGGACCTCGCCGACCGGCTGAAGCCGGATGAGGCCGAGAAGATGCAGCTCCTGCGCGGGCGGGTCCGGCGGATGGAGATGCTCCTCGAAGACCTGCTCTCCTACTCGCGCACTTCCCGGGCCGTCCACGAAGTCGAGCAGGTCGACCTGGGGCGGCTCGTGCAGTTGATCTGGGACACCCAGCTCGAGGTCCCCGCCGGGTTCAGCCTCGAGGTGTCCCCCGAGCTCCCCACCATCGAGACGGTCAGGACCCCCTTGGAGCAGATCTTTCGGAATCTGCTCGGCAACGCGATCAAGCACCACGACCAGGGCCAGGGGAAGATCGTGGTCGGCGCGGCGCCCCACGCGCACGGCTTCGCCTTCAGCGTCAGCGACGACGGCCCCGGGATCCCAGCCGAGCAGCGAGAGCGCGTGTTCGGCCTGTTCAAGACGCTCCGCCCGCGGGACGAGGTCGAAGGGAGCGGGATCGGGCTCAGTGTGGTGCAGCGCTTGGTCAAGCGGTACTTTGGGGAGGTCCGGATCGAGGACGCTGGCCCGGGGACGAAGGTGACCTTCACCTGGCCGCGCACGATAGAGGTGGAGGCGGCAGAGAGCGAGTGAGGGGACCCTCCCGGGAGTTGAGGATCTTGCTGGTCGAGGACGACGAGGTGGACGTCCTCTGCATGAAGCGCTTCTTCGACCCGAAGCCGGGTTGCCGCTTGACGGTGGTCAACAACGGCTACGACGGGCTCGAGCGGCTGAGAGCCTGGACCCAAGAGAGTCCCGCCCCGACGGTCGTGCTGCTCGACCTCAACCTGCCTCGCATGGGCGGGCTCGAGTTCCTGGACGAACTCCGCTCCGAGCCCGGGATCGCCTCTACCGTGGTGTTCGTGGTCACGACCTCCACCGACCCGGGCGACGTCGGGGCGGCTTGGCAGCGCAACGTGGCTGGCTACCTGGCCAAGAGCCGACCCGAGGAGTTCGAGCTCAAGCTCGAGAGCCTCGATCGCTACATCCACGCCCTCGAGTTGCCCTGTGGTTGAGACGATCCTCGCGCGTAGGCCGCTGCACCTCTTGATCGTCGAGGACGACCGCGTCGACCAGATGGCCTTGACGCGCGCGCTCGAGAAGAGCGGCGATCCGGTGACCTACGAGATCGCCGAGACCCTCGCCGAGGCGCGCTCGCTGATCTCGAGCCGCGACTTCGACTGCGCGATCTTCGACTTCCACCTTCCGGACGGGACGGTGGTCGAGCACCTCTCTCGCCGGCAGGGCGAGCCCGGTCGAGCTCGCGACCTCCCGATCATGGTCGTGACCGGGGCCGAGGGCGAGAACGAAGGGGTCTCGAGCCTCCAGCAGGGAGCCCAGGACTACCTGCTCAAGAAGGAGCTCTCCGCCAACGGCGTGCGGCGAGCCGTGCGCTACGCGATCGCGCGCAACAAGATCGCGCGCGAGCTCGAGGCCACCATCAAGCGGGGAGAGCAGGCCGACCGGCTCGACTCGATCGGACTCCTCGGCGGCGAGCTGGCCCACGACCTGAACAACAAGCTGGCGGTCGTGGAGGGCAACACCCTCGCCGCGCTCGAGGACCTCGGAGACGAGCACGAGACGACGCGCGTCAAGCTACGCAAGGTGCTCAAGGCGACGGCTCACTCGGTCGAGCTGATCCGCCAGGTGCTGGCCTTCTCGCGCCAGCAGACCATGACCCCGCGCCCGCTCGACCTGAGCGAGGCGGTGGCCGACGCCGCCACCGTGCTGCGCGAGGTCCTCCGCGGCGCAGCGCCCCTCGAGCTGCGCCTCGAGCCGGAGACCACGGCCTACCTCGACCCCCGCCAGCTCTCGCGCGTGCTGCTGAACCTGATCACCAACGCCCGGGACGCCCTCACCCAGGCCTCGAACCCGAGGGTGATCCTCTCGGTCCGCAGTGAGGGTGACGAGGTCGTGATCGAGGTCGAGGACAACGGGGCGGGGATCGAGCCAGAGCTTTTAGGGCGGATCTACGACCCCTTCTTCACGACCAAGGACGACGCCGAGAGCACGGGCCTCGGCCTGGCGGTCGTGCACGGGATCGTCAGCCAGAGCAAGGGATCGATCCTGCACCGGAGCCAGCCCGGTGCGGGGACGAGGGTCGTCGTGCGCTTCCCCCGCGCGGCGGGCGTAGGTCCCCAGGCCAAGCCGCCGGCCGGTCTCGCCCGGGCCGGCGAGGCGTCGCAGCGCACGATCCTCGTCGTCGACGACGAGGAAGACCTCAACGAGCTCCTCGCGCAGATCTTGCTGCGCGAGGGCTACTCGGTCCTGACCGCCTTCAGCGCCGAGGAGGCCCTCGAGGTCTATCGAGACGCCCCCCGGATCGACCTCCTGTTCAGCGACGTGAGGCTGCCGGGAATGCAGGGGCCCGAGCTCGCCAAGCAGCTCTACGCCCTTCAGCCCGACCTGGCGCTCGTCTTGATCTCGGGCTTCGCTGACTCCAGTCGAGCCGTCCAGGATGTCGTCGCGTTGGGGGGCGCGTTCGAGCACAAGCCGGTCTCTCGCCAGCGCGTGCTCGAGCTCGCGGAGGTCGCGCTCGGGATCAGGCCGGATCCGCAGGGCTGAGCGAGAGTCCGATGGGCACGCTGTCGCCGTAGAACTCCTGCTGGGTGCGCACCTCGCCGCCGGTCGCCTCGTCGAGGGGCCGCAGGGCGCGCGCGCCGACCTCGCGCTTCTCCAGCCACTTCCGCGCCCGCTGGCGCAAGTCGTCGGGCACGTTGCGGGAGCGGTCCTCGGTCAGGCGGGCGAGCTGGGTCACGCAGAAGATCGCCTCGCCCCCCTTGGGGTCGAGCTTCAGGACTCGCTGCAGCCAGTCCGCGGCGGTCTTGGCGGGGACCAGGCGATCGATGGGCCCGTAGAGGGGGACGCGTCCGCCCAGCCGGCCCAAGGCCCAAGGGCCCCAGCGCGGCGGCGCCTTCCCCTTCTCGAGCAGGTCGAGCATCACCCCGCCCAGCTTGGCCTTCTTCTTGGCCGAGAGGTGCTCGAGCGAGGCCCCCAGCCGCCAATACTCCGCCAGGAGCTGACGGGAGAGGCCGCGCTTCTTGCCGAGCAGGTAGGGCTGGACCGGCGAGAAGATCGTCTCCTGGTGCCCGCGGTTGAAGCCGCCGGCGATCCGGCGCAGGGCCACGATCCACTCGGTGCGCACCATGTCGTGGCGCGGGTGGAGCAGGCCCTCGAGGAACACCTTCCACATGCCCGCCATGCGGAAGTCGTCCAGGGTCGAGCCGAACCCGGGTCGGAGCAGGAAGCCGGCCAGGTTCAGCCAGCGCCCTTCGTGGTAGGGCGAGCGCTGACGGGTCGTCTGGACCTCGAGCAGGGCGTCGAAGAGCGCCCGGATCACGGGGACCGACCAGCCCTCGCGTGAGCTGCCCAGGACCTCCTCCAGCTCCTTGCCCAGCCGCTCGAGGGGGCGCTGCGCCTTGTGCGCCGGCAGGCGGAAGGTCTCCTGGAGCTTGGTCTGCGCCTCGGCCAGCTTGGCGGCGTCGACCACCAGCTCGCCCGTGGGCAGGTCCTCTTCGGGGGCGCCCTCGGCGCTCGGGAGGCCCTCCCCCTGGGCGGGCTCGGGGGCGCGGGGCCGGGTGTCGAGCTCGAGGCGCCAGCGCTTCTCGCCCTCGCCCGTCTGGGCGGCCCAGATCTCGAGGGTCCCGATCTCGGTGTAGCGCGAGATCAGCTTGACCGGGACCCGCTTGGCCTTGCCGCCGCGCTTCTTGCCCAGCCGGATGACGGTGTGCAGCGGGGCCAGCTCGTCGAAGTCCTCGGGGTCGAGCTCGACCACCTCGCCCGACTCGTCCTCGCGCACGGTCGAGGTGTGGAAGGGGAACACGACCGGTCGGTTGGCCGTCAGCTCGAGGCCGTGCTGGTCGATCTCGACCACCCCGCCCTCCTGCAGGCCGCGCGGGACCAGGCAGATCGCGTTGCGCGACTCCTGGTCGCCGGTGCCGACCTCCAGGTAGTAGGAGCGGCCGGCGCCGCTCTTGATCCGCGTGCCCTTGCCGCGCCGGACGAGCCCGTAGTAGGCCGCGCCCCGGGCCACGGCCAGGTCGAGGTCGCTCCCGCTCAGCGCCGCGGGCCGCTCTTGCCAGTTGCCGATGGCGTCCAGGATCCGCTCGCGCAGGACCGCGGTCTTGAACACGCCGCCGTTGAAGAGCACGTGATCGACGCGGACCAGGCCCTGCGGGCCGTGGGGCAGCTCGCCCTCCTCGCGGGCGTGCCGGCGGAGGAAGTCGCGCAGGTGGCGCGTGATCGCGGGGTCGGACTCGAAGGGGAGCCCGAACTCCTTCAGGCCGCTGCGGGCCCGCGGCGCGCCGGGGGCGTCCGCCTGGATCAGAGGGAAGAACCCCTCCAGGATCTGCTCGACCACGTCCTTGGCCTCGATGGTGGCCTTGACGGTCGAGCCGATCAGCTTGCTGCCGCGCTTGGTGATCGAGAGCTGGATCGAGTCCTTCTCGCCCTCGAGCAAGCGGACCTTGGCCTCGCGGCAGCCCTGCACCAGCCCGTGCCAGGCGCGCAGGTCCAGGCTCTTGCTCAGGCGGGACTCGACGCCGCGCGCGAGGGCGAGGTCCATGTTGTCGCCGCCGAGCAGGAGGTGGTCGCCCACGGCGGTGCGCTCGAAGCCTGCCTCGCCCTCCTCGTCTTCGCTCACGCGGATCAGGGAGAAGTCGGTCGTGCCGCCGCCGACGTCGCAGACCAGGATCGTGTCGCCGGGGCTGAGGGTCTCTTGCCAGTCCTCCTCGTGGGCCGAGATCCACGAGTAGAGGGCAGCCTGAGGCTCCTCGATGAGCAGCGGCTCGAGCCCCGCCTGGCGGCAGGCGAGCACGGTCAGCTCGCGCGCGACCTCGTCGAAGCTGGCCGGGATCGTGACGACGATGTCCTGCTCGCTGAGGAGCTTCTTCTCGTCGCCCTGGGCCAGTCCGTGGTCCCAGGCCGAGCGCAGGTGGCGCAGGATCAGGGCCTCGACCTCGAGGGGCGAGCGCTTGGGGATCTCCTCGGGGGTGCCCCAGGGCAGGATCGAGCCCTTGCGATCGACGCCTGGGTGGCAGAGCCAGCTCTTGGCGGAGGTGATCAAGCGATCTGGGGTGAGCGTGCCGCGCCGCCGGGCGAGCTCGCCCACGACCGCGTCGCTCTGGCTCTCCTCGGACTTCGACCAGGGCAGCTCGACTTGCTCGACGCTCAGCTCGTGCTCGCCGCGCACGTAGACCGCGGAGGGCAGGGAGCGCAGCTCCTCGACCAGGCCCGGCTCCGTCAGCTGCGGGACGTCGAAGGCGCGCACGTCCCGCGCCTTGCGACCGGAGCGCCGGTCGACGTAGGCCAGCGCGGTGTTGGTCGTGCCGAGGTCGATCCCGACCACGTAGCGCGTCTTCTGCAGCTTCCCGGTCGGGACCGGCCGCTTGTAGGCCGCCGTCTTGGACTTGTTCTTCGCCACCCGCTCGGAGTTACTCCTGCTCGCGCACGTTCCACTCGAGCTTGTAGGCTTCGCCCTCGCGCGAGACGCAGTGGACCTCGAGGGTCCCGATCTCGGTCACGGTCGAGCGCAGGGTGACGGGCACCGCGCTCCCCTCCTCCTGGCCCTCGGCGACCGGGAGGGTCACGTCGAGGGGCGCGAGCTCCTCGAGCTCCTCGTCGCTCCAGCGGTCGAGGATCTGACCGGGCTGGTCCTCCTTGCGAGTGGTCGAGCCGAGAAAGCGGAACTCGGCCTGCTCGCCGACCAGGAGGCTGAACTCCCGCTCGCCGACCTGGACCGAGGTGCCCTCCTCCATGCCGAAGGGCGCCACGCAGAGCGCCTTGAGCGGCGTCGGCATGCCGGGCACGGCCGGGAGGCTGGACTCGATCCCCACGTAGTAGCTGCGGGCGGTGCCGCCGCGGATCCGCAGGCCGCTGCCGCGCCGGATCAGCCCGTAGTGGGCCGCGCCGCGCGCCACGGCCAGGTCGAGGTCTTCCCCGTCCAGCGCGCTGAGGGGGTGCTCCTCGGGCATCCAGCTGCCGAGGACCTCGAGCGCCCGCTCGCGCAGGATCCCGCCCTTGAACACGCCGCCGTTGAACAGGATCCGGGTGGGGTGGGCGAAGCCGTCCTCGATGTCCTGCGCGGCGAGGAAGGCCGCCACGTGGCGGGTGATCCCCGCGTCGGCCACGAAGGGCAGCCCGATCTCGGCCAGACCGATCGCGCGCCGCTTGGCGGGGCGATCCTCCTTCGTGCAGGAGGGGAAGAAGCCCTCGAGCAGGATCGCGTCGAGGTCCTCGCGCCGGAGCTCGGTCTTGACCGAGCCGCCGATCAGCTTGCTCCCGCGACCGAGCACACTCACCGGGGCGGTGTCCTTCTTGCCCGTGAGCAGCTTCTCCTTGGCCGCGCGGCAGGCCTGCCACAGGGCGCGCGACTGCCAGGCGTCGAGGGTCTTGCCCTTCTCCTCCTCGAGCCGCTTGGCCGCCACGTGGGCCAGGGCGAGGTCCATGTTGTCGCCGCCGAGCAGCAGGTGCTCGCCGACCGCGACGCGCTCGAGGGTCAGGTTGCCCTCCTCCTCGCGGACCGCGATCAGGCTGAGGTCGGTCGTGCCGCCGCCGACGTCGAGGACCAGGACCAGGTCACCGACCTCGAGCTGCTCACGCCACTCCTCGCCGGCTTGCTCCAGCCAGGCGTAGAAGGCGGCCTGGGGCTCCTCGAGCAGGGTCACCCGCTCGAGCCCCGCCGCGCGGGCGGCCTCCACGGTCAGCTCGCGGGCGGTCGGGTCGAAGGACGCCGGGACGGTCAGGTAGACGTCCTGCTTGGCGAGGGTGTGCTCCTCGGCCTCGACCGTGCTGTCCCAGGCGGCCCGCAGATACTTGAGCAGCCGGATCTGCGCCTCGAGGGGCGAGATCTTCTCGACCTCGGCGGGGTCGCTGTCCCAGGGCAGGATCGCGGCCCGCCGGTCGACGCCCGAGTGGCAGAGCCAGGACTTGCTCGAGTGGACGCCGCGGTCGGGGACCTTGGTGCCCTGGTCCCGCGCGAACACGCCCACCAGCGAGCTCTGGTCGGTGTCGAAGGGGAGCTCGGTCTGGTCGTCGCTCAGCTCGTGCTCGCCGGGCAGGTAGAGGAAGCTCGGCAGGAGCGCCTCTTCGCCCACGGTCCCGGAGCGGACCAGCTGGCTGATCTGGAGGACCTGGACCTCTTCGAAGCCCTCGTCCTCCTCGCCGAGCTCGGTGTCGACGAAGGCCAGCGCACAGTGGGTGGTGCCGAGGTCGATCCCGACCACGTAGGGCGGGCCCTCCTGAACCTCTTCCTCGCTCATAGCTCGACCTCCGCGGCGGCCAGGACGTGAGTGTCGACGGCTTCGGGCACGGGGATCTTGACCTCGCTCGTGCGCCAGCCGTGGTGCATCAGGGTGCCCTTGAAGGGCGGGTCACCCTTGACCTTGCCCGTGAGCGAGATCGCGACCGGGTCGAAGCCCTCGGGGACCTCCACCTTGGCCTCTTCCTCGCCGGGGAGGATCGGCTCGAGCTCGAGCGCCTCGTCGAGGACCTTGCGGCAGCCCTTGTGGATCGCCCGCACGGCCGCGCCGACCTGGTCGTCGTCGTAGTCGTCGATGTCTTCGCGCAGGAAGTCGATCAGCCGGCCTTCCCGCTGCAGCCAGGCGAGGAGCGCCAGGGCGCCGTCGTCGCGAGCTTGGCCCAGCTTGCCCTTGGAGGTCTCGAGCTCCCCCTCGAGCTCCTCGACCCGGGCGCGAGCCTTGGCGCCGCTCTCCTCGGCCGCGCTCAGCTTGGCTTGGAGCTCCTTCTGAGCGCCCTCGTGGTCGCCCTCGAGCTTCGCGAGCTGCTCGAGCGCCTCGCTCTTGGCCGTGGTCGCCGAGTCACGCTCCTTTTCGGCGGCGGAGAGGGCCTCTTGAGCCTTGGTCAGCTCGGCGGCGAGGTGCTCCCGCTCCTGGCGCTTGTCCTCGGGCTCGGTCGGCTCGGGGGGCGGCGGCAGGGCCTTGGGGGGGAGATCCCCTCCGAAGAGCACGGCAAAGAAACATTGAATCGCGAGAATCAGCCGCATTCGGCCACCCTCCGGGCTTGGACGGCCGCGCAGTGTACCAGCCTTGTCCGACGCCGGGACCGGGGGGCCGAGACCGGGGTTCGGCGGCCGATTCGGGGGCCGAGGACCGATCTGGAGTCCGTATTCGACGACCGAGACCGAGACCGACGACCGAGACCGAGACCGAGACCGACGACCGACGACCGAGGCCGACGACCGAGGCCGACGACCGAGTCCGACGACCGAGTCCGACGAGTCCGAGACCGACGACCGAGACCGACGCCCGAGGCCGACGACCGAGACCGACGAC
>MDTG01236662.1_pt1 | contig 16486 bp, 13 predicted proteins | sample 811421 | NCBI WGS metagenome assembly MDTG01 (sample SAMN05326645, study PRJNA326480) | marine metagenome | isolation source: seawater | place: Pacific Ocean: South East | collected 2011
CACTATCTCGATAGACTTTTGATAGTTAAGTTTTATAGCTATCAAAATAAAGCTAGAAAGGGAGGCAGAGATTGTTTCTGCCTGAAATGTGACTTAAAAGCCAGGAGAAATTAATGGCATTAAGACTCGAAGACAAGAAACTATTTGTCAAAGAGATGAGTGTGATAGCAGGTGAATCTATTACAGCGGTTGCTGCTGAGTATAGAGGCTTATCTGTCGCAGACATGACTGAGTTACGTGCAGAAGCTCGTAATAAAGGTGTATATCTTCGTGTTGTGAAGAATACATTAGCGCGTCTAGCAATTGAGGGAACTGATTTTGAGTGTTTAAAAGAGACTCTTAAGGGCCCAATTTTACTCGCATTCGCAAAGGATGATCCAGGTGCAGCAGCAAGAGTTATAAAGGATTTCGCTAAAGAGCATGAGGCTCTGAAAGCGGTTTCGTTAGCTTTAAGTGGGCAGTTACTCCCAGCTTCAGATCTGAAAAAATTGGCAGAACTGCCAACACATGATCAAGCAAGGGCGATGTTGCTCGGCTTATTAGTGACTCCAATGATGCAATTGGCGCGAACTCTCAATGAAACGCCAGCAATGCTCGCTCGAACACTATCCGCTCGAGGTGCGCAGGCTGAATAATAGTTTTGGAAAAATTAACTTAAATCAGGTAACTGAATAAATAATAAAATAGAGGTATAAAGACATGGCTATGTCAAATGAAGATTTACTAAAAGAACTAAGCTCAAAATCAATAATGGAAGTAGTTGAACTTGTAAAAATGCTTGAAGAAGAATGGGGTGTTTCTGCTGCAGCTCCAGTTGCTGCAGCTGCTGGTGCTGCCCCTGCTGATGCTGAAGCAGCAGCCGAAAAGGACGAGTTCGATGTTGTATTAACAAGCTTTGGTGAAAATAAAGTTGCAGTTATTAAGGCAGTGAGAACCATTACTGGGCTTGGTCTAAAAGAAGCTAAAGACGCAGTAGAAGGTGCACCATCTACCGTTAAAGAAGCAGCTCCTAAAGATGAAGCAGAAGAATGTAAGAAACAATTAGAGGAAGCTGGAGCTTCTGTAGAATTAAAATAATTCTGAGTCAAAATTTACACGGATAAATTTTTATCCGTGTAAATTGATTCTTAGAAATTTTAATTATGGATTTAAAAATATTTATGACCTCCTTATAAGGTGAACTTGAATGGCTTACTCATTTACTGAGAAAAAAAGAATACGTAAAGATTTTGGTAAACAACCTACAATTCTTGATGTTCCTTACTTATTATCAATTCAGTTAGATTCTTATAATAAGTTTCTACAGCAAGGTATTCCTACTGATGACAGAAAAGATATAGGCTTAAATTCAGCTTTTAAGACGGTGTTTCCGATCATCAGTTATTCTGGAAACGCCTCACTTGAATATGTGAGTTATAAACTAGGCAAACCAGTCTTTGATGTTCAAGAGTGTAAGTTAAGAGGTCAGACATATGCAGCACCAATTCGTGTAAAAGTGAGATTGGTGATTTATGACAAAGAGGCTAGCGGAAAAGTTAAGCCCGTTAAAGAAGTAAGAGAACAAGATGTCTACCTAGGTGAAATGCCATTAATGACTGATGATGGGACGTTTGTTATCAATGGAACTGAACGAGTAATTGTTTCTCAATTGCACCGCTCACCTGGTGTGTTTTTTGATCATGATAAAGGTAAGTCGCATTCATCAGGAAAACTATTATTTTCGGCACGAGTTATCCCTTATAGAGGATCTTGGCTTGATTTTGAGTTTGACGCAAAAGATTCATTGTTCGCGAGGATAGATAGAAGAAGAAAACTACCAGTCACAATCATCATGAGAGCTCTTGGTCTTAGTAATGAAGAGATGCTGAATATGTTCTTTGAAACAAATGAGTTTCAGCTATCTAAAAAGAACATCAAGATGACCTTGATCCCTGATCGTCTCAGAGGCGAGACTGCTACTTTTGATATCAAGTTGGGCAGGAAATTAATAATTGAGAGAGGTCGGAGAATTACAGCGAGACATGTCAATGAGATGAAGAAAGCTTCGACTAATTCATTGGTTGTACCTGTGGATTATTTAGAGGGAAAAACAATTTCGCATGATGTAATAGATAAAGATACAGGCGAACTTCTTGCTGCAGCAAATGATGAATTAACCCTGGAGTTAATTGAGAATTTGATAGCTAATAAAGTAGAAACCATTAATGTTTTGTATGTTAATGATCTAGATAGAGGTGCATACATCTCTAATACACTCAGAATTGACCCGTCCTCAAATAGAATGGAAGCGCTTGTTGAGATATATCGCATGATGCGCCCAGGTGAGCCTCCAACTAAAGATGCTGCTGAGAATTTATTCCAAAATCTATTCTTCAATAATGATAGATATGATTTGTCTGAAGTTGGGCGTATGAAATTTGATTCGCGTATCCAGCATGCAAAAATAAAATATAGCAATTTAGAGATCGCAGATGAAGGTGAAGACACTCAAAATGATAGAATACTAAATAAGGAGGATATACTCTCAGTAATCATCCAGTTAATATCAATAAGAAATGGAGAAGACACTGTAGATGATATAGATCATCTAGGGAATAGACGTATTCGAAGTGTTGGGGAAATGACTGAGAATGCGTTTAGAGTTGGACTTGTTCGTGTAGAAAGAGCGGTAAAAGAGCGCTTGACGCAAGCAGAAGCAGATAACCTTCAGCCACAAGATATGATCAATGCTAAACCAGTAGCGGCAGCTGTAAAAGAGTTCTTCGGATCAAGTCAATTATCACAATTCATGGATCAGAATAATCCGTTATCTGAGGTAACCCACAAAAGAAGAATTTCAGCATTAGGCCCTGGTGGTTTGACTAGAGAAAGGGCGGGTTTTGAGGTTCGTGATGTACATCCAACACATTATGGAAGGGTATGCCCAATTGAGACACCCGAAGGACCAAACATTGGCTTGATTAATTCTTTATCTGTATTCGCTAGAACAAATAATTATGGATTTCTAGAGACGCCATATCGAAAAGTTCAGAATGGGAAGGTAACAAGTGAAATTGACTATCTGTCTGCTATTGAAGAAAGTGGATTTATCATCGCTCAAGCAAATTCAGAACTAGATAAGAAAGGTAAGTTTGTCGAAGATTTGATTTCTGTTAGACACAAAAATGAATTTACATTAGCGAATCGTGATGATGTGAACTATATGGATGTGTCACCAAGACAAATAGTATCCGTTGCTGCTTCTTTGATTCCATTTTTAGAGCATGATGATGCAAACCGTGCTCTTATGGGCTCAAACATGCAGAGACAATCTGTACCTACCTTAAGATCTGAAGCCCCTCTTGTTGGTACAGGTATGGAACGGACTGTTGCAATAGATTCGGGCGTGACTATAGTTGCAAAGAGAGGCGGTGTCGTAGATTCTGTAGATGCTTCAAGAATTGTAGTCCGAGTTAGTGATGATGAAACCAATGCATCAGAGTCTGGTGTAGATATTTATAATCTTATTAAATACACAAGGTCTAACCAAAATACATGTATCAATCAAAGGCCATTAGTAAAAACAGATGATGTGATAAAAAGAGGAGATGTCTTAGCTGATGGGCCTTCAACAAATCTTGGTGAATTAGCTTTAGGGCAAAATCTAATGGTGGCGTTTATGCCATGGAATGGTTATAACTTTGAAGATTCAATACTCATTTCCGAAAGAGTGGTTGAAGAGGATAGATTTACTACTATTCATATCGAAGAGATGACATGTGTTGCCAGAGATACAAAATTGGGACCAGAAGAAATTTCAGCTGATATACCTAATGTTGGCGATGCTGCGCTGAGTAAACTTGATGAGTCAGGTATCGCATATATAGGAGCCGAAGTAAATTCAGGTGATATTTTAGTAGGTAAAATAACTCCAAAAGGAGAGTCTCAACTTACGCCAGAAGAGAAATTATTGCGAGCTATATTTGGTGAGAAAGCGGCTGATGTAAAAGATACATCTCAACGCGTACCTTCAGGAATGGATGGGACAGTAATTGATGTTCGGGTATTTACTCGAGATGGGCTGGAGAAGGATGAGCGAGCACTATCTATAGAAAAAGCAGAGTTAGAGAGAGTTAAAAAGGATTTGGACGATACGAGAAGAATTATAGAAGAAGATATATACCAAAGAGTGGAAAAAAACTTAGTCGGTAAAGTTGCCCAAGGTGGCCCAAGTGGATTAAAAGCAGGAACAAAAATAACTGTAGCTTATTTGGAAGAATTACCAAGAGATAAATGGTTTGAGATCAGACTGAAAAATGATTCTGCTAATCAGCAACACGAAAAATCTGCGGATAGAATAAATATTCATAAAGAAGAGTTTGAAAAATTATTTAAAGAAAAGAAAGAAAAAATTACTGCTGGTGATGATTTGCCTCCTGGTGTATCCAAAATGGTTAAGGTCTACATGGCCGTTAAACGACGGATCCAGCCAGGTGATAAAATGGCTGGTAGGCATGGAAACAAAGGGGTTATATCAACTATTGTACCTGTTGAGGATATGCCTTATATGGAAGATGGAACACCTGTTGATATTGTTCTCAATCCATTGGGCGTTCCATCGCGAATGAATGTAGGTCAAGTACTTGAAACTCACCTTGGAATGGCTGCAAAAGGTATCGGTAATAAAATAAATGCGATGATAAAAGAGCAATCTTCTATACAGAAGGTGAGAAAATTCTTAGAGACGATTTATAATACAACTGGTGGCAGAATCGAAAATATTAAATCATTTTCAGATGAAGAAGTACTTGAGCTTGCTGGAAACTTAGTGAATGGCTTGCCTACTGCAACTCCGGTCTTTGATGGTGCAACTGAAGAAGAAATTAAACGTCTTCTAACTATTGCTGATCTATCTGAAACTGGTCAATTTGAGCTTCGAAATGGAAGAACTGGCGAATTATTTGACCGACCTATTACTGTTGGTTATATGTATATGCTGAAATTAAACCATTTGGTAGATGATAAAATGCATGCGCGTTCTACTGGACCATACAGCTTGGTAACCCAACAACCACTTGGTGGTAAAGCTCAATTTGGTGGGCAACGGTTCGGTGAAATGGAGGTATGGGCACTCGAAGCTTATGGTGCCGCATATACCTTGCAAGAGATGCTTACAGTCAAATCAGATGACGTACAAGGAAGAACGAAAATGTACAAAAATATCGTCGATGGTGAGCATGAAATGGATGCCGGAATGCCTGAGTCCTTTAATGTTCTAGTTAAAGAGATACGTTCACTTGGAATTAATATCGAATTGGAAACAGACTGATGAAAGATCTATTAAACTTATTTAAATATCAAAATCCTGTAAATGACTTTGATGCAATTAGGATAGCACTTGCATCACCCGAGAAAGTTCGCTCATGGTCATTCGGTGAAGTAAAAAAGCCAGAGACCATTAATTATAGAACTTTTAAACCAGAAAGAGATGGTCTTTTTTGCGCCAAGATCTTTGGTCCCGTAAAGGACTTTGAATGTTTATGCGGCAAATACAAGCGATTAAAACATCGTGGAGTTGTTTGTGAGAAATGTGGGGTAGAAGTAACACAAACAAAGGTGCGTCGTGAGAGAATGGGGCATATTGATCTAGCTACACCTGTTGCACACATTTGGTTTCTAAAATCACTTCCATCAAGAATTGGCCTTATGCTAGATATGACTCTTCGTGAAATTGAAAGAGTATTATATTTTGAAGCGTTTGTTGTTGTTGAGCCTGGGATGACTCCTTTAGAGAAAGGCCAATTAATGACTGATGAGATGTATTTAGAGGCGATGGAGCAATATGGAGATGAGTTTGATGCAAGAATGGGTGCTGATGCGGTCAGTGACTTACTCTCCTCTATGGATCTGCAAACCGAAATGCTTCAAGTTCGAGAAGATATGGGTGCCACACGCTCTGAAACTAAATTAAAAAGATTATCTAAAAGATTAAAGCTGCTTGAATCTTTTGTTGAATCAAAAAACAAACCAGAATGGATGATATTGAGAGTTTTACCAGTATTGCCACCAGATCTAAGACCACTGGTTCCTCTGGATGGTGGGCGTTTTGCCACATCAGATTTAAATGATCTATATCGTAGAGTGATAAACCGAAACAATCGACTTCGGAGATTATTGGAACTTAATGCCCCTGATATTATTTGCCGAAATGAAAAACGCATGCTACAAGAATCTGTTGATGCCTTGTTAGATAATGGCAGAAGAGGTCGTGCGATTACTGGAACAAATAAAAGACCTCTTAAATCATTGGCAGATATGATTAAGGGTAAACAGGGTAGATTTAGGCAAAACCTTCTCGGAAAAAGAGTAGATTATTCTGGTAGATCTGTAATTGTTGTTGGTCCAACTTTGAGACTCCATCAATGTGGGCTGCCAAAAAAAATGGCTCTCGAGTTATTTAAACCATTTATTTATTCTAAATTACAGTTACGAGGTGAGGCCTCTACTATAAAAGCTGCTAAACGATTAGTAGAGCGAGAAGGTCCAGAAGTATGGGATATTCTAGAAGAGGTTATTAGAGAGCATCCTGTAATGCTCAATAGAGCACCAACTCTTCATCGATTGGGTATACAGGCATTTGAGCCAGTTCTTATTGAAGGTAAGGCCATTCAATTGCACCCATTAGTCTGTACTGCATTTAATGCTGATTTCGATGGCGATCAAATGGCCGTACATGTGCCTTTATCGATCGAAGCACAACTAGAAACTCGTGCTTTGATGATGGCGTCTAATAATATTTTATCCCCTGCTAATGGCGAGCCAATAATTGTTCCTTCGCAAGATGTTGTTTTAGGTTTGTACTATATGACAAGGTCAAAAGTTGGTGGAAAAGGTGAAGGTATGATCTTCACCGATATTGATGAAGCCAGAAGAGCTTATGAAAATAATATAGTTGAATTACAAACAAAAGCAAAAGTTAGAGTTTCTATTCAGGAAATTGATGAAGAAGGAAATCAGCAATTAGTTACTAAGTTGGTGGATACAACTGTTGGAAGAGCATTACTGTCAACATTATTACCTACTGGGTTGAGTTTTGATCTCGTTAATCGTGATTTAACAAAAAAGGCAATTTCGAATTTGGTAAACTCTTGCTACAGAGCCTTAGGATTGAAAGAGACCGTAATATTTGCTGATCGTCTTATGTATACTGGCTTCCGCTTTGCTACCATAGCAGGAATTTCTATTGGTGTTGACGATATGGTAATTCCTGAGTCTAAAAATGAAATATTAGATACAGCTGAAGCTGATGTTAAGGAAATTCAAGATCAATACTCATCAGGTTTAGTTACTGACGGAGAAAGATACAATAAAGTTGTAGATATCTGGTCAAGAACAAACGAACAAATAGCTAAAGCCATGATGGATAAACTTGGAACCGAATCTGTACAAGACAGTGAAGGTAATAAAGTTACTCAAGATTCGTTCAATTCGATATACATGATGGCTGACTCTGGCGCGCGTGGTTCTGCAGCTCAAATTAGACAATTAGCTGGTATGAGAGGCTTAATGGCTAAGCCTGATGGCTCTATTATTGAGACTCCAATTACTGCTAACTTTAGGGAAGGCTTAGATGTTCTTCAATACTTTATCTCTACGCATGGTGCTCGAAAAGGCCTAGCTGATACTGCTTTAAAAACAGCAAATTCAGGTTATTTAACAAGACGTTTAGTTGATGTCGCGCAAGATTTAGTGATCACTCAAGAGGATTGTGGTACCGACAAGGGAGTGTCAATGTCTCCAATTGTAGAGGGTGGTGATATTGTGGAGCCACTTCGCGAAAGAGTGTTAGGGAGAGTTCTAGCGGAAGCTGCTCTTTTACCAGGATCAGATGAAGTAGCATTCGAAGCAGGAACTATGCTAGACGAGGAAAATGTCGCTCGTTTGGAAGAACTATCTATAGATTATGTGCTAGTTCGTTCTCCAATAACTTGTGAGGTTCGATACGGAGTCTGCCAACAATGTTATGGTCGTGATCTCGCTAGAGGTCATAAAATAAGCATGGGAGAAGCAGTGGGAGTTATGGCTGCCCAGTCAATTGGTGAGCCTGGAACACAATTAACAATGAGAACATTCCATATCGGAGGAGCGGCTACTAGTTCAGCGGCTACTAGTTCTATTGAAATTAAAAGTGCTGGTACACTAAAACTAGAAATAGATAAAACTGTAACTAACAAAAAAGGACAAATCGTCGCAGTTACTCGATCTGGTGAAATTAGAGTTATAAATGAACAAGGACGAGAAAGGGAACGTTATAAAGTGCCTTATGGTGCTACCATTATGGTGAAAGATTCTACTAAAGTTAAGCAAGGTCAAATTGTCGCTTCTTGGGACCCTCATACCCACCCAGTAATTACAGAAGTGGCGGGGAATTTGCATTTTGAAGATTTCGTTGATGGAGTAACAGTTACAGAACAGGTTGATGAGTTAACTGGTCTTACAAGTATCGTAATTGATGACCCAAAGAAACGTGGTAGCACCAGTAAAGATTTAATACCTGAAATTAAATTAATGAAGGGTGGAAAACAATTATGTTTTGCTAATACAGACATACCAGCAGTTCATCAACTGCCAGCTGGCGCAATCGTTAGTATGGGAAATGGAGATAAGGTAGCTGTAGGTGATGTAATAGCTAGAATTCCTCTGGCGGCCTCTAAATCAAGAGATATTACTGGTGGTCTTCCAAGGGTTGCCGATTTATTTGAAGCTAGAAAGCCAAAAGAGCCAGCAATTATGGCTGAATATACTGGAACAGTAAGTTTTGGTAAGGAAACAAAAAGTAAGAAACGACTCGTAATAACAGATGAAGCTGGGGATAGTCATGAAGAATTGATTCATAACTATCGGACTTTGAATGTATTCGAGGGAGAACAAGTCTCGCGTGGTGAGGTTATTGCTGATGGGGAGCCTGTACCGCATGATATTTTACGTTTACAAGGAGTTGAGCCATTAGCAAGTTATTTAATTCGCGAAATTCAAGATGTTTATCGTCTGCAAGGCGTTAAGATTAATGATAAACATATTGAAGTTATTATAAGACAAATGCTAAGAAAAGTTATCGTTGAAAACCCGGGGGATAGTAATTATTTGCGCGGTGAACAAATTGATAAATCTCGTGGTCTTGAAGTGAATGAAGAGCTAGCCATAAAAGGCAAGGATCCGATTACAGTAAACCCGCTGCTTCTTGGGATTACAAAAGCGTCCTTGGCGACGGAATCATTTATATCCGCCGCTTCTTTCCAAGAAACCACAAGAGTCCTTACAGAAGCTGCTGTTCGCGGCCTCAGAGACGACCTACGTGGTTTAAAGGAAAATGTTATTGTAGGAAGACTGATTCCAGCTGGAACTGGTTTTGCTCATCATGCAGAACGTCGAATGACAAGAGAGCAGGATTTAGCAGAGCAACTGAAGGATTTAGAGGAGGTAATGTCATCTCAAGCTGAAGAATCGAATGAATCAGATGAAATATCAACCCCTCCAATTAATGCGGAAGAGATTGATAGTGGGTTAGAAAGTAACGAGGTATCGACTTAACTGAAAACAAACTTGACATCAGGTAAGAACGATCAATACAATGCCTTTCCCAAATCTTTGGGGCACAAAGCATTTATATTGAATTATTATTAAATAGATAAAAAGAAGAGAATATGGCAACAGTAAATCAATTAGTTAAAGGCGCAAGAACGGTAAAAGCATATAAAAGTACTGTGCCTGCGTTACAAAGTAGTCCTCAAAAACGTGGAGTATGTACACGCGTTTACACTACGACTCCAAAAAAACCAAACTCAGCAATGAGAAAAGTGGCACGAGTTCGCCTCACTAACGGATTTGAAGTGACAAGCTATATTGGTGGAGAAGGGCATAATCTTCAAGAGCATTCGGTGGTACTAATAAGAGGTGGAAGGGTAAAAGATTTACCTGGAGTTAGATACCATACAGTTCGTGGAACATTGGATTGCTCAGGAGTTGCTGATCGAAAACAAGGTCGTTCTAAATACGGTACTAAGCGACCAAAATAATTTTATAGAAATTACAGAGAGAATATAGATGTCAAGAAGAACAAGAGCACCAAAACGCAATATCTTACCAGATCCCAAATTTGGCAGTGAATTGTTAGCTAAATTCATGAATATGATAATGAATGATGGTAAAAAATCTGTTGCTGAAAGAATAATATATGGTGCATTAGACTGTATTTCAGAAAAAGAAACCAAAGGCGATGACAAAGCTATTGAGCTCCTTGAACAAGCTTTGGATAATGTTAAACCTATGGTTGAAGTAAAATCACGACGAGTTGGTGGTGCTACCTATCAAGTGCCAGTTGAGGTAAGGCCAGCTCGAAGACAAACTCTCGCAATGAGATGGGTTATTGAGGCTGCTAGGAAACGGACAGAAAAATCGATGGCATTCAGATTAGCGCATGAATTACTGGATGCTGCAGATAATCGCGGTACAGCAGTAAAGAAGAAAGAAGACACTCATCGTATGGCTGAGGCAAATAAAGCCTTCTCGCATTATCGTTGGTAGAAGACTACAAGTTTTCTAATAATTTAGTGTCAAGAAATACTCCCGTCGAGCTTTACCGTAATATCGGTATTATGGCTCATATTGATGCTGGAAAAACTACAACCACGGAACGCATTTTATTCTATACCGGAGTTTCACATAAAATTGGTGAAGTTCATGATGGTGCAGCTATTATGGATTGGATGGAGCAAGAGCAAGAGAGAGGAATTACAATCACCTCTGCAGCAACTACTTGCTTTTGGTCTGGTATGAATGATGATTTTGATGAGCATCGTGTAAATATAATTGATACCCCAGGGCATGTAGATTTTACCATTGAGGTTGAAAGAAGCTTAAGAGTATTGGATGGCGCGGTAACAGTTTTATGTGCGGTAGGTGGGGTAGAACCTCAAACTGAAACAGTGTGGCGTCAGGGTGATAGATATAATGTTCCAAGGATGATATTTATCAATAAGATGGATAGAACTGGAGCAGATTATTTCAGAGTCGTCGAACAAATAAAAATAAGACTTGGAGCAAATCCTGTTCCTATACAGATTCCAATAACGAATGAGGATAACTTTCTTGGAATAATAGATTTAATAAAAATGAAGTCTATTTATTGGGATGAATCAGATAAGGGTACGACTTATAAATATAAAGAAATTCCAAAGAATCTAGAGCTAGAAGCTCAAAGCTGGAGAGACTCAATGGTCGAATCTGCAGCAGAGGCCGATGAAGATATTTTAGAGAGATATCTCGAGAAAGGTGATTTATCTGAAAAAGATATACTTTATGGTTTAAGAGCAAGAACCATTAATGGTGAAATTGTTGTTACAAGTTGTGGTTCAGCGTTTAAAAATATTGGAGTCCAGTTATTACTAGATTCTGTCATACATTTTATGCCTTCACCTAATGATGTACCTGCTATTAATGGTTTACTTGAGAATGAAAAAGAATCATCTCGGAACCCATCTGATTCTGAACCATTTGCTGCTTTAGCATTTAAAGTGGCAACAGATCCATTTGTGGGAAACTTAACTTTTTTTCGGGTCTATTCTGGAGTACTGAGAACCGGTGATACTGTTTTTAATCCTATTAAAAATAAGCGAGAACGAATAGGTCGTTTACTTCAAATGCATTCAAATGAACGAAAAGAAATAAAAGAGGTACTATCAGGTGATATAGCAGCAGCAGTGGGTTTAAAGGAAGTCACAACTGGGGATACGCTCTGTGATCCCAAAGAAATAATCACTTTAGAGAAAATGGAATTTCCAGATCCAGTGATTTCTGTTGCAATAGAACCGAGAACAAAGCCGGATCAAGAAAAAATGGGGGTTGCACTACAAAAACTTGCCAAAGAAGATCCTTCATTTAAAGTACATACCGATGCAGAATCGGGTCAAACTATTATTTCTGGTATGGGTGAGCTTCATTTGGATATTATTGTAGACCGAATGTTGAGGGAGTTCAGCGTCGATGCGAATGTCGGAAAACCACAAGTTGCATATAGAGAAACAATAACTCAATCAGTTGATCAGGAAGCTAAGTTTGTCAGACAATCAGGTGGCAGAGGGCAATATGGTCATGTCTTTGTAAAAATTGAGCCACTAGATGCAGGAAGTGGATATGAATTTAGTAATGAAATCGTCGGTGGAGCGATTCCACGTGAATATATAGGGGCGGTTGATAAGGGTATTCAGGAGCAAATCGAAAATGGTGTGGTTGCAGGTTATCCTGTTGTGGATGTAAAAGTGACTTTGTATGATGGCTCTTATCATGATGTTGATTCAAGTGAAATAGCATTCAAAATTGCGGGTTCTATCGCATTTAAAGATGGATCTTTAAAAGCAAAGCCAATATTACTAGAACCAATTATGACAATTGAGGTGGTTACACCAGAAGATTATATGGGTGATGTCATGGGCGATATTAACCGCAGAAGAGGCTTACCACAAGGGATGGAGGAGTCTCCATCTGGAAAGATTATAAAAGCAGAAGTCCCTTTAGCAGAAATGTTTGGTTATGCCACAGATTTAAGATCAATGAGTCAGGGTCGGGCTGTATATTCTATGGAGTTTTTGAAATATAATATTGTCCCTAAAAATATACTAGATGTTATTACAAATAGAACCAATTAATACCAATATATAAGAATTAATAGAGATACAGAAAAGGAAAATTATTGTGGCGACAAATCAAAATATTCGTATTCGATTAAAAGCATTTGATCATAGATTGATTGATACTTCAGCACGAGAAATTGTGGATACTGCAAAGAGAACCGGTGCCGCTGTCAAAGGTCCAATACCATTACCCATGAAAATGGAAAGATTTACTGTTTTGATTTCACCGCATGTAAATAAAGACGCACGTGATCAATATGAAATAAGAACACATAAACGTTTAATGGATATAGTAGATCCAACTGACAAAACGGTTGATGCTTTAATGAAATTAGAGTTACCAGCCGGTGTGGATGTGCAAATTAAGCTTAATTAGTCAAAATAATCAAAATAAAGACTGTTATTTAAGAAATTTTAAAAAAATACCTCAAATAACACATTAATTACTTGATAGCTGCTGTGCTCACGCTATAATGGGCGGCTATTTTTGGCCGTTCCAAGAGTCGGCCAAAAATAACTACTTTGAAATATCAAAGTAGTTATAGGTTAGGTCATTTTTTATAAAATAAAAATGTACTCGGCAAATCTTGGACCTGGAGCAATCCAGACGGGGTCAGTTCTTAATACATAGAAAATAAACTATGAAGACTGGCCCTTTGTTGTGTTTAAAGAAAATAAATATATTTGATCGGTGATGACCAATCAAATAAGAAATAATTTAGATGGATTTATTTAAGGACCTCTAAAATGACAATAGGGTTAGTAGGGCAGAAATGCGGAATGACAAGAATCTTCACTGAAGAGGGAGCTTCTATACCTGTTACAGTAATTGAAGCAGCGCCAAATCGTATTACTCAAATAAAGACAACGGAAAATGATGGGTATTGTGCAATTCAAGTGACTTCTGGCTCATTAAAGTCTAAACGTCTCACGAAATCAATGGCCGGACATTTTGCAGCTGCTAATGTTGAGGCAGGTAAACTGAATAATGAATTCAGATATGAACAAGATGACGCTAGTGTTTTTGAGGTTGGCTCTGAAATTAGAGTAGATGTTTTTCAAGAAGGTCAAAAAGTCGATGTAATAGGAAAAACTATTGGAAAGGGTTTTGCGGGAACAGTCAAGAGGCATAACTTTAGTATGCAAGATGCTACTCATGGTAATTCAATTTCACATAGAGCTCCTGGTTCAATTGGTCAAAACCAAACACCTGGTCGTGTATTTAAGGGCAAAAAAATGGCCGGCCATATGGGAAATGTTAAACGTACTATGCAAAATCTAGAAGTGATAAAGATTGATGTATTGAGAAACTTGATTTTGGTTAAGGGCGCAGTTCCTGGTCATAAAGGATCAAAAGTAATTGTTCAGTTCGCGGTTAAACATGACCATAATGGTTCGGATTTGAAAGTACACTCACCTAATGAGGAGCAAGAGCCTCAGGTAAATGAGGATAATGAAACTAATAATAATGAAACTGGTGCAGAGATGAAACCTGAGGCGCCAGCAGCAGAAGAAGCTACAGCCGAAGCGCCAGCAGCAGAAGAAGCTACAACCGAAGCGCCAGCAGCAGAAGAAGCTACAGCCGAAGCGCCAGCAGCAGAAGAAGCTGCAACATCAAAAACAACTAATATTGATGATTCTGAAGAATCAAAAAAAGAGTAGTTAAGCTTTATGAAAATTAAAACTCAAAATAGTAAAAACATAGACATTGCAGATAGTGCTTTTGATGTACCCTTAAATGAACCTTTGGTTCATCAGGTAGTTAATGCAATTTTGGCTGGTGCTCGTGCAGGAACAAAGGCGCAAAAAAATCGATCACAAGTTTCTGGAGGTGGCGCTAAGCCATGGAAGCAAAAAGGTACAGGTAGAGCCAGAGCAGGAACAATTCGTAGCCCGATCTGGGTAGGTGGTGGAAGAACGTTTGCCGCTAAACCGCGAGACCATAGTCAAAAAGTAAATCGTAAAATGTATAAAGCAGCTATGCGGTCAGTGATATCTGAACTTTTTAGACAAGATCGTATTGTTGTTACAGATAAAATAGATATAAAGCAGCCTAAAACGAAAGATTTGTTAAAAATCCTTAATAAAAGTGAATTAACAGATGTTCTATTAGTTAACGATTCTTTTGATGAGAATTTATTTTTGTCGGCGAGAAATATCAAGAATGTTGGTGTTTGTGATGCAAATTCTATCACTCCGGTGAATCTAATGAGGTATCAAAAAGTCTTACTAACAATTCCTGCTCTTAAGTTAATAGAGGAGCGACTTGCATGAATAATTCTACTAATCATCAAGAAAGACTAATGACCATTATAGTGGGACCTCACTTATCAGAAAAAACAACAATTGTTGCAGAGGAACTTAATCAAACAGTTTTTAAAGTTCGTATTGATGCCAATAAAAAAGAAATTAAAGAGGCTGTAGAGAAGCTATTTGAAGTAAAGGTTGAGAAAGTCACTACAGTCAATTATCAAGGTAAAACTAAAGGTCGCGGTAAAATGATCGGCAGAAGATCAAATTGGAAAAAAGCATACGTGACACTTGCCTTAGGAAATCAAATCGATTTTCTTGGGGCTGAGAATAGCTAGGTAAAGGAAGAAGAATGTCATTACATAAATCTAAACCAACATCAGCGGGCAGAAGATTTCAAGTAGCTGTAAAAACGCCTGGTTTGCACAAAGGTAAACCTTTTAGTGGGTTGCTGGCAAAAAAATCAAAAAATGGTGGAAGAAATAATACAGGTAGAATTACGGTTCGTCATCAGGGCGGTGGTCATAAACAACGTTATCGAATAATAGATTTTAAAAGAGATAAGGACGGAATTCCTGGAGAAGTTGAAAGAATGGAATACGATCCAAATCGCAGCGCTCATATTGCTCTAATAAAATACATGGATGGAGAAAGAAGATATATTCTTGCCCCAAAAGGAATCAAAATTGGTACAAAAATTATTTCAGGTGATGAAGCGCCTATTAAATCTGGGAATGCACTTACGTTAAAAAGCATACCAGTTGGTACCTTAGTTCATAATATTGAGATGAAGCCTGGTAAAGGTGGTCAATTAATCAGATCGGCTGGAGGAACAGCTCAAGTAGCAGCGAGAGAAGGTGCATATGTTTCAATCAGACTGAGATCGGGTGAAACTCGGAAAATCCACGTTGACTGCAAAGCCACAATTGGTGAGATAGGTCATGGGGAGCATAATTTAAGGAAGATAGGTAAAGCAGGGGCAATGCGCTGGAGAGGTGTTCGGCCAACAGTGCGAGGTGTTGCTATGAACCCTGTTGATCATCCACACGGTGGTGGTGAAGGAAGAACTTCTGGTGGTAGACACCCCTCAACACCATGGGGAGTACCTACTAAAGGTTATAAGACAAGAAAAAATCAAAGAACAAATAACCTAATTATAAGAAGACGAGGTAACAAATAAGATGCCAAGATCACTTAAAAAAGGGCCTTTTGTAGATTTATCTCTTTCAAAGAAAGTTGATGAAGCTAATGCAAATAATGATAAAAAGCCAATTAAAACTTGGTCTAGACGATCAATGATAATTCCTTCTATGGTTGGATTAACAATATCTGTTCATAACGGCAGACAGCATGTGCCTGTCTTTATTAATGAAGATATGGTTGGACATAAGTTGGGCGAGTTCGCTATTACAAGAACCTTTAGAATGCACTCGGGAGACAGAAAGGCATAATTATGGAAACAAGAGCATATTTAAAAGGAACAAGACTATCTCCACAAAAGGCAGCTCTTGTTGCGGATCAAATAAGAGGAAAGAGTGTTGATGAGGCTTTGGATTTCCTAGTTTTTA
>MDTG01414596.1_pt1 | contig 16484 bp, 12 predicted proteins | sample 811421 | NCBI WGS metagenome assembly MDTG01 (sample SAMN05326645, study PRJNA326480) | marine metagenome | isolation source: seawater | place: Pacific Ocean: South East | collected 2011
CTTGATGGGAACACCGTTGTCCACATCGTCGACGATCGAGACGTTCAGGGGACTCACGCCGCCGTTGTCTCCACCCCAGCTCTTGGTCGAGATGAGCCAATCCTCCTTCGAGAGTCCACTTGAGAAGTCGTCCTCAAGGACTTCAAGCTGTGGAACCGGTGTCTGGTCTGTCGTCGGGGACCATTCGTTGCCGGTCGCCTCCCAGCGTATGTTTCTGAACCATGCGGATCCCGGCTGATTCTTCCAGTTCTCCAGGGTGAGCTTGAGATTGCTCGTCCATTTTTCTCCGGTTTCAAGCGGGATCTCGATTGACTGCCAGCTGGTCGATGAAATCGGGATGTTGGCAAGAAGTCCCTCGTTGGATGTGACATAGAGGTTCGAGATCACCCCGGCATCGACTCTGGCTTCAGCCGTGATCTTCCATGTCTGATTGGGTGGCAGCGCCAGTTGAATCGGTTGACTGGCTCTCGAGGTGTCTGCCGTGGAAATCAGCTTGAAGGCGGGCTGCCCGTCGACTTCGACGATCGATGCTTCTATGCCAAGCGCCCATCCAAGCCCGCTGACATCGGAGAGATCCCCGTTTGTGATCAGATTCTCGCCGGCATCGGGTGCTGTCGTGATGGGAGGTGCGGTCGGAAATTCGGGTTCCCCCGGATCGGCGCCCGGTGCTTCGATGCGTCCCTTGTAGAAGCGGATGTCGTCAAACGTCACTTCTGCCGCCAATTCGGTCTTCCATGCCTGAAGCGTGATATCAACGGCGGTCTGGTTCTCGCTTGTGAAGATCTCGAATCGCTGCTCGAGCCATTTGTTCTGGTCATCGATGGCGATCCATCCGGTGGCCTTGTCGATCTGCGCGCCATTGCGAACGGCGAGAATCGGCGGCACGAGGTTGTTGCTGCTTCTGACTCTGGCAGCGATCGTGTAGCGGGTTTCCGGTTCAAGACCTTCTATTCGCTGCACGGCCTGGGCGGTGATCTCCGGTTGTGGTGTGAGTTTCAATCCGGAGCCGTCCTGCCAGCCCTGATCGATGAATGTCGCATTCCCACTGATCGTCCAGTTCGCTGAGCCATCTTCGAAGTTGCCGTTTCCAAGCAGATTGGTTCCCGAAGCCAGCACCGGGACTCCCATCATGGTGAGGCCGAAAGCAAGCGAGATTTTCTGTGTGCAAGTCCATCTTGACTGAGAGTTCATGAAACAAGGCTCCTGATAGCTGCTTGATTTCGAGCAGGCCCATGGAACGACCCGGCTCGAGGTGTACTGAGAAATGACAAATTGATAGTCGGCTAGATGGAAGCCCGCTTCAGAGCGGTACGAGCGATCCTTTGATCGAGTCTTCGCTTCTGGAGGTTGTTGTCAGGCGTTGAAACTCCTACGTTTCCTGGCCACGCCGCCGTGGCTCGATTGGAAGAGCACCTGATTTGTAATCATGGGGAGCGTTCAACCACATCAACCTGAAACAGTCCCAAACCCCGTTAAAAGGTGTTTGTTCCTAGCTATTCACTTATCAACCGCACGGCCTTACCGCGCTCTACAGACTACTACCATGAATTCATGCAGCGGTTCGTTTGAATTCATGACAACAGTCGAAGATAGCAACCGCCAAGTTCCGCTTGTGTAGCTAACCTCGACATTGGCTCCACTTCATTGTTGATGAGAGCATTGGAACAACGAGGTGCTTGTTAAGCATCCCCCGGATGCTGGTCTGCATAGAGAGGCATCGACGCCCACACCTTTGAATTCTCCAGCAGCTCTGTAGGTGTTCGTTCTTCTAACTGACATCGAACCATCGACCAGGAGGTTGTGGAGTGGAATCCATTTCAAGGTGCTACCACCACCATTTCAGTTCCAACGATCAGCCGTCAAGAAGGGAGTGCCACCGGGCGGGTGTGGCGAATCTGTGACGATTGAATCTGGAATAGATTTATTCACGAGGGATACGCCGATCCCTAGCGCTCCAGGGAACCCGTGGTCGCTGCTGATCTGAATATTTCCCACCATCGAAAACGCCCCGAGATCATTGGTTGATTCAGCCCCAGGCCAGCAGGCAGATCCGCCACGTCAGAAGCCAGCACACCATGCCCAAGACGACGGCGAGCACCATGCGGTTGGTGGTGATAGATGGGTGCTAATGGAATTGGTTCCCGAGAGGGCAGGCAGAACCTCAGCGTGGCTCCAGGAGCAATCGGGCTTCAGGGGCTTCTGGAGCCGGATGGGAGGAGGCCTCGGGCCGACTACCGGCGTAGCCGCAGCCCGCTTCAGAGGGGTACGAACCATCTTTTGATCGAGTCATCGCCTCTGGAGGTTGTTATCAAGCGTTGAAACTCGTACGCTTCCTGACCACGCCACCGTAGCTCAATTGGCAGAGCACCTGATTTGTAATCTGGAGGTTACCGGTTCGATTCCGGTCGGTGGCTTTAACCAAACCTCTTGCGATAGAGCAACCATTGAAACGTACTCCGTTTTTCACGGGCTACCGAAGCCAATGCACGTCTCTACGTTCGATCGTTCGTGATGAATTGTCCAATTCATTCCACTTCAATCAAAGTGATGTTCACTCTGCGATGGCATTGGATATCACATGGCTGGTAGGGGTTGCATCGAGAATGACTGCCGGTCTGCTGAGTGTGTTCGATCACCGCACATGGCGTCATGTCTCCGAGAAACGTGACACGCAAAAAGAAACCCGCCCATACCGAAGCATGGGCGGGTCGTTCATTCAATGATCAGCTGAAATCAGCCGTTCTGAGTCTGTCCACCCTTGGTGAATACCCAGACGATCACAAACAGGGCGATCAGTCCCACGAACCCATTTGTTCCAAGCTCGCTGATGAAGGCCATCAGGTTCTTGGTGATGGCGGAGAAGTACTCCACATCAGGACCGAAGATGATCTGCACGACAACGCCAACGGCGATGAAAAGCAGAGCCAGATCGATGAATTCGCGAATCCAACCTTTTACAACATTGATACTGTTCATAACGTCCGTGTCTCCTCGAAGAAGTCTCATGCCCTCCACAACCATCCGTGGCTGCGGTTGAGGCTCATATTCGAGGGACATGTTTCCCTCGGATCAGTTGCAGACATCGGACAGAGGAAGGTCCGAAGATGAGTATTCAAAGAGGTGGATTTGCCTCTGATCGTGTCAAATTCGGCATTATTTGCGCGTATTTGGGCCTGGGTATCCATTGAAGGGGACTCAATGGGGGCTGAATTTTTCCGCTTTTTTTTGTGATCCCACTCCATGGGCTTTGATCACTCGTGCCAGCCAGAAGCAAATTGGGCAATCAGGCTCCTTGCCGGGATTTGCTGACTTGGGTACCCTTCATCGTTCTGAAACCCAGGGCGTGTACCCAAGTGGCCAAAGGGGACAGGCTGTAAACCTGTTGGCGTACGCCTTCGGAGGTTCGAATCCTCCCGCGCCCATTACCAAATTCCTTCCTGGAAACCAGTTATGCCCCTCAAGGGGGCTGGCAGAGCCTCCGGGCTCTCCTCATGCCTTTCCCTGTGCCCGTTAGAAACGTTTGATCAGGCTCTCACTGGCATCAGTATGCAATCAAGGCCGTTTTCCTCCAGATGTCTGAATCTGGATGCCTACGATGTTGAACAATGCCTTTTCTGGATCGCATTCAATTCGCCAATCAACGTGATCTCACGGGTTTCATCCCCTGGACGATCGAGGGGTCGATCGTTGGCTATCTTCGCCCGCAGCTGTGCGATCTGCTCTCTCCATGGACAGATGTGTTTCAGGTTGGTTCGACCGAGGTCTCGCTGCATGAGGATCTTTCTGATTTCGACACTCGCTCGAATGCAGTAGCCCGGGTGCTGCCGTCCCTTCGCAATGATGGATTCGTTCGTGAGGCCGTCGGCGAATGCTACGGGGTCGTTGCGGAACTGGGAGGTTCGCCTTTCATGTGCATCGACCGAGGTGCGGCGGAGGCATTTGGAATCATCACGACGGGATTCCATCTCAATGGTCTCATCGGTGACGACATGTGGATTGCCCGTCGTTCCAAGACGAAGCCGATGTTTCCAGGAGAGCTGGACAACATGGTCGCCGGTGGTTGGCCAGTCGATCTGACCATCGAGGAGAACGTCGTCAAGGAATGTGCTGAGGAAGCGGGCATGTGCGAGACGCTTGCTTCACAAGCCGAGTCCGTCGGAGTCATGACCTACGTGATGGAAATCGAAAAGGGTCTGCGACGACATGCGATGCATCTCTATGACCTGGAGGTTCCGGATTCCTTCGTTCCAAAGCCCGTCGATGGCGAGGTTGATTCATTCCAGAGACTCTCCATCGATGAGGTTTCCTGCATTGTTCGTGATACGTCCGAGTTCAAGTACAACTCGTCCATGGCGGTCATCGACTTCCTGTGTCGAAGTGGTCGTATCAACTCTGGCACACCCGGCTACCGTGAGATAATCAGCGGTATGCGTGTATCGCTGGACAATCCCGCATCCGTATCCTGCTGAAGTCTCTCCCATGGAAAACCAGGCAGGACCTTTTCGGGCCTTGCCTGGTCTTCATTGCATGGAGAGAATGGAGAGAATTCTGAGACTGTGAATCCGGATGGGTTTGGAGACTTGTTCCGGGTTCATATAAGAGAGCCGCTTCGCAGAGCAATCGGCGCGGAGAATGCAAAAATTCATCACAGGGCTGTTTAGACCATTGTGAAAAGCGTTTCGGTACCCTCAGAGGTATCTGGAATGGTCAATGATTCGTTGTTTCCATCAGAAAGCGTCGCATGGCTTTCAGCGTTGACTCGGATACATGATGCTCCATTCCCTCCGTGTCCCGGATGGCATCCGCTTCGGGAACACCCAGTGCGAGGAGGAATTCCAGCAGCAGTTCATGTCGTCTTCTGGAGGCCTTGGCCACACGTCTACCCAGTGTCGTCAGGGTGACAGGGCCGTACGGTTCCTTGATCACCAGCCCTTCGTTGGCAAGTCGTTGAAGGATCCGCGTGACCGTCACATGGCTGACAGCCATCCTCGACGCGAGATCCTTGACTCGACAGGCCTGCTGGCTGTCCAGGATCTCCGCGATGGCTTCCACGTAGTCCTCGGCGGTTTCCGAGGCGTGATCTCGTCTGGTCTTGCTGAACTGGTTGGCGATGGGGCTCAGTTGATTGACTCCACGGTTGACGGTCGGCTCCTGTAAATGTATCATATGCTACATGAAGTGTAGCATACGATACAAATATCTTTGGATTCTCATCCCGTTTCTCCTGTGTCAACAGGTCGGAGCGGCATCCGTCGCGGCATCCGACCTCGAAGATGCCCCATCGCAGCTGACGGTTGTGGCGACGACGGGCATGGTGGCTGATCTCGCCCGATCGGTGATCGGTGACAGGGGGATCGTCATCGGCATCATGGGTGAAGGTGTCGATCCCCATCTCTACAAGCCCAAGGCATCGGATGTACGTCTGATTCTCCAGGCTGATGTCGTCTTCTACAACGGGCTCAGGCTCGAGGGGCGGATGGAGGATGTTTTCGCCAATGCCAGGAAACGAGGTCTGCCGGTCCATGCCATCGCCGATGGTCTGGACACGTCGCTGCTTCTGGAGGACGAGTCGCATCCGGGTTCTCCCGATCCCCACGTGTGGATGGATGTCGAGGTCTGGTCACGGTCTCTGGAGGAGATCGTGCGTGTCCTGTGCCAGGTCGATCCCGATGGCTGCTCGATCTACCAGCGCAATGCCGCTGTTCATGAAAAGCAGTTGATCGCTCTGGATGAAGAAGTGGAGGCGATGATCGCGACCATCCCTCGCAAGCAGCGCGTTCTGGTCACGGCTCATGACGCCTTTCGATATTTCGGAAGAGCCTATGGCATCGAAGTCCATGGTATTCAGGGGATCAGCACCGATTCCGAAGCGGGCTTGTCGGATCTCAACGATCTGGTCAACTTTCTGGTGGAGAAGAGGATTCCAGCCGTCTTCATCGAATCAAGTGTTTCGCCACGAAATGTACAGGCGCTCATCGAGGGAGCGAAGTCGCAATCCCATGAAGTGGTCATCGGTGGGGAACTGTATTCCGATGCGATGGGTGCCTCCGGCACATCCGCTGGAACCTATCCCGGAATGATTCGGCACAACGCAAGAGTGATCACCGCTGCGCTTGGTGGAACACTCGATGTGCCATCGTCTTCACCGCCCGTGGAGAAGGAAGATCCGGAGTCATCATGACGAATCAGGGGCCACGAGCTCGGGCCTCCCGGGTTGGTCAAGGAAGCGAGCATGATCATCGGTCGCCTCTTTCCATCCACGACATGACCGTGGCCTACGACCGCAAGCCGGTTCTCTGGGATGTCGATCTCGATGTTCCAGCAGGACAGCTCGTGTGCATTGTCGGTCCCAATGGAGCCGGCAAGAGCACGCTCCTGAAGGCCTGTCTCGATCTGGTTCCCAAGGTCTCCGGTGACATTCGCTTCTGGGGCAAGGGGATATCGAGACAACGAGGAAAAGTCGCATACGTACCTCAGCGGGAGTCGGTCGATTGGGACTTTCCCGTCAATGCACTCGATGTCGTCGCCATGGGTACCTACGGAAAGCTTGGTTGGTTCAAGCCAGTTGGCACGAAGCAGCGAAAGGCGGCTCGTGAGGCCCTGGACAGAGTCGGGCTCCAGGATCTCATGGATCGTCAGATCAGCCAGTTGTCCGGAGGGCAGCAGCAGCGAGTCTTTCTAGCCCGTGCACTCGTTCAGAATCCGGATCTCTATCTGATGGATGAGCCGTTTGCCTCAGTCGATGCATCGACGGAACAGGCCATTCTCGACGTCATGCGACAGTTGCGTGAAGCCGGTCGAACCGTCGTGTGCGTCCATCATGATCTGCAGACCGTACGGGAGTCCTTCGACTGGGTCGTGATGTTGAACATGCGAGTCGTCGCGGCAGGGCCGGTGGAGGAGATCTTCACGATCGAGAATCTCAAGCGGACCTATGGTGGACGCCTGACGCTGCTTGATCAGGCGGCCATGGCGCTGGGGCGAGCCCATCAGGCCGGAGAGCGGGTTTGATCGATGGATGATTTTCTTCGAGTGCTTCTGCTGCAGGAGTACAACACCCGACTGGTCGTGATCGGGACCGTCCTGCTCGGAATGGCCGCTGGAACGGTTGGTTCGCTTCTGCTTCTCAGGAAGCGCGCACTCGTCGGCGATGTGATCAGCCATGCAACCTTGCCCGGTGTGGGACTGGCCTTCCTCTTCATGATGATGTTCGGTGGCAGCGGACGATGGTCGCCTGGGCTCTTGATCGGAGCCGCTGCAGCCGGGCTGCTCGCGGCCGGTCTTGTGATGTGCATACGCCGGACGACCATTCTCAAGGACGATGCGGCGATGGCCATCGTGATGAGCACGGCGTTCGGGCTGGGCATCGCTGTTCTGGGCGTCATTCAGGACATGCCGTCCGGGAATCAGGCTGGTCTGGAGTCGATCATCTTCGGCAAGACGGCATCGATGATTCGTTCGGAGGCCATCGGCATCGGTATCACCGCGATCGTGATACTGGTCTCCTGTCTGGTGCTCTACAAGGAGTTCAGGCTTCTGTGCTTCGATGAGCAGTATGCCGGTAGTCAGGGTTGGCCGGTCATGGTGCTGGATGTCGCTCTTCTTGTACTGGGTACCTTGGTGACGGTGATCGGTCTGCAGGCCGTCGGGCTCATCCTGATACTCGCGATGCTGATCATTCCAGCCGCAGCCGCCAGATACTGGACCGATCGTCTTCTCATGATGATGTTCATGAGTGCCGGCCTCGGCGCACTCAGTGCCTGGTTTGGTGTCACGATCAGCGCCTTGGTGCCCAGGATGCCCGCTGGCTCGATCATCGTGTTGTCATCGAGCGTCTTCTTTCTGATCAGTCTGCTGTTGGGCTCACGCCGTGGTTTGATCATCCAGATCTGGCATCAGATCTCACTCAGAAGAAGAGTGGGTAGACAGCACATCCTCAGGGCCATCTGGGAATGTTCCGAGGGACGATCCTCCGTTCATCGGGATCATCTGATCGGCATGCGTTCATGGTCCACCGGACGAGTTGCACGCCTTCTGCAAGCGGCTCGTCGGCGTGGAGAGATCAGCATGGATTCCGAGCAGGTCATCCTCACCGATAGTGGCGGAGCCCAGGCTCGAGACATCGTCCGGAATCATCGGTTGTGGGAACTGTTTCTGATCAAGCACGCGGACATCGCGCCCACTCATGTGGATCGGGATGCCGATGCCATCGAGCATGTGCTGGGTCTGGACATGGTCGAGGAACTCGAGGCGGCATTGAGCCAGGGCGATACGTTGCCGACCAGTCCCCATTCAATCGCGGGTGTCCAGTCATGACCTGGATGTGGGGTGTCGACGACTGGATCATCATTCTTGGCGTCATGGCGGCTCTGGCCTGTGCCATTCCAGGCACATTCCTCCTGCTGCGTGGCATGAGCATGATGGGGGACGCCATATCGCATGCGGTTCTACCGGGAATCGCCATCGGATTTCTCATCAGTGGTACCCGTGACAGCAGCTGGATGTTCATCGGTGCGGCGGTGGCGGGTGTCTGTGCCGCGGTATTGACCCAGGTCCTGCATCGCTTTGGTCGACTCGAGCGTGGTGCAGCCATGGGTGTGATCTTCACGACCTTCTTCGCCGTGGGTCTGGTCCTCCTTGTTCAGACGGCCGATCATGTCGATCTCGATCCCAATTGCGTTCTCTACGGGGCCATCGAACTGGCTCCGATCGATCTTGTCACCATTGCGGGACTGGACATGCCCAGATCATTCCCCGTACTTGTCGTGATCTGCATCCTGAATCTCGGTCTTCTACTGCTTCTCTACAAGGAACTGAAGATCTGCAGCTTTGATCCGGCCATGGCCAGAGCGTCCGGCGTCAATGTCACGCTGGTCAACCAGATTCACATGATCATGACGGCCGCGACGTGTGTCGCCTGCTTCGAGGTCGTGGGCAGCATCCTTGTGGTGGCCCTGCTGGTCGTTCCCGCGGCGGCTGCTCGACTGATGAGCGATCGACTTCCCATCGTGCTGATCCTGTCATTGGTCATCGGATCCATCGCTGCTTCACTTGGTCATCTGGCGGCCATCAATGTCCCCGGCTGGTTCGGTGATGTCCCCGAAACCTCCACGGCCGGAATGATGGCCGTGATGACCGGCGTGCTGTTCCTCCTTGCCTGGTTGCTGGCTCCAAGGCATGGATTGTTCACCCAGATTCTCCATCGTTGGCGTCTGAGGATCCGGATCGCCAGCGAGGATGCGCTTGGTCTCGTTTTCAGATCGATCGAGAACGACAGTGGCATGACCAGAATCGACATACGCCGCACGATCGTGTCCTTCACCGAGGTCGGAGTCGTGATCGCCTGGATCGCCGTACGGCGTATTCGACGCGACGGACTGATCGATCTGAAGGACAATCGCTGTGTCCTGACCGAGGAGGGGTATCGCAGAGCGAGCGAGTTGATCCGCTCCCATCGGCTCTGGGAAGCCTGGCTTTGGCAGCATGCTGATCTGGCGGCGGATCATGTGCATGGACAGGCCATGAGGCTCGAGCACGTCACTGATCGAAGCATGAGAGAAAAGCTGGCGGCCCAGATCGATGCCACCGGGATCGATCCACATGGTCGGCCTATCCCGTCATCCAATCCTGTCGGCGATGGCGGTCCCGAGAGAAGCCGTCCATAGTGGCACCATTCCAACTCGATCGACCCGATCGGGCGTCGGAAGCTACACTCCATCAGATACATGGACTGGAAAGCAGCTCAAGCAGGATTTGATGAGGCCCTGGCGGGACATGACTCGCCACGTGATTCCTATGAATCCCTCTTCAGAACATTGCAGGGATTCGATGTCGAGGAGATCGCTCGCCGTGAGCAGCTCCAGCAGGTCTCCCTCATCAATCAGGGGATCACCTTCACCGTCTATGGACGGGAGGAGGGTGTGGAGCGTGTCTTCCCGTTCGATTTCGTCCCGCGAGTCATCTCCGGTTCGGAATGGCGTGAGGTCGAACGCGGACTGATGCAGCGTCTCGAGACGATCAATCTCTTCCTGGCCGACATCTATTCCGATCAGAAATGTCTTCGTGATGGCGTCATACCCCACGATCTGGTGTTCGAGCGAGGGGACTTCCGTCGCGAGATCATCGGAACACGTCCCAGGCACGGAATCTACACGCATGTCGTCGGGACGGATCTGCTCCGTGGAGACGATGGCCAGTTTCTCGTTCTGGAGGACAACTGCCGCTGTCCCAGTGGAGTCTCGTATGTGCTCGAGAACAGGAATCTGCTCTCTCGAGTTTTCCCCGAACTGTTCAGCCAATACGGTGTTCGACCGGTGGAGCAGTATCCACAGATGCTCCTGGATACGCTTCGGTTCACGGCGCCCCGCGGGCGTGAGAATCCCACCGTCGCCGTGCTGACGCCGGGCGTCTTCAATTCGGCGTATTTCGAACACTCCTTCCTGGCTCGTGAAATGGGTGTGCCGCTGGTGGAAGGTCGTGACCTCATCGTCGAGGATGATCAGGTCTACATGCGGACGACTCGAGGCAAGCAGCGTGTGGATGTCATCTATCGACGAATCGATGACGAGTACATCGATCCCGTCATCTTCGATCCCAGCAGCATGCTCGGCGTTCCCGGTCTCATACACGCCTGGCAGGCTGGCAATGTCACGATCGCCAATGCGCCAGGTGCCGGCGTCGCCGACGACAAGGCCATCTATCCCTGGGTTCCGGACCTGGTGAAGTACTACCTCGACGAGGACATACTTCTGCCACAGATCCAGACCTGGGTGGGGCGGCGTCCCGATGAAGCCGCCTATATCCGTGATCATCTCCCGGAACTGGTCGTCAAGCTCGCCGGTGGAGCCGGTGGCTATGGCATGCTCGTGGGGCCAACCGCCTCCAAGTCCGAGATCGCCGAGTTCAGCGAGGCCTTCGACAACGACCCGGGGGCCTACATCGCCCAGCCTCTGGTCGAATTCTCATCGCATCCGACCTACATCGATGGAAACTTCGTTCCTCGAAGAGTGGATCTTCGTCCCTTCGCGCTCTGCGGCGAACATACGAGGATCCTTCCCGGTGGTCTCACACGGGTGGCATTGGAGGAAGGTTCCTACGTCGTCAATTCCTCACAGGGTGGCGGCAGCAAGGACACGTGGATTCTCGCGGATTCCCCAGAGGAGGGTGGCTCATGAGAGGCATGCTTTCTCGAGCCGGAGAGAACATCTACTGGATGGGGCGCTATGTCGAGCGTTCCGCCGAGATCTGTCGGATGCTTCAGGTTGGTGAGCAGCTCACCGTCGAACTCAGAGGTCTGTCTCCCGAGATGGCCTGTAGTTTCTGGCGACAGTTGCAGGCCATCTATCCCGGTTCGGTCGCGCCCGACATCGCTGGTAACGATGTCGATGAAGTGAGTCTGTCCTATGTCTGGTGCTATCTCGTTGGTCCGGGCAACGATCTTTCGGTGGCGTCGTCGATTCGTCGCGCCAGAGAGAATGCCAGGGCTGTCCGGGAATATCTGACCCGCGAAGTCTTCGAGATGATCAATGAATGCTGGTTGCAGCTCGATGTGGATGTGCGATCCGCCGGTTCAAGGCAGGTGGCACCTGACCAGGTGGTCAGACGAGTGACTCGGGAGGTCTACGGGATCAGCGGTGCGATCGACCGGACGTTCATCCGCGACGAGGCATGGCTGTTCCTGACCATGGGGATGATGTTCGAGCGGATGTATCGCGGACTTCTGGTCATCAAGCATCGTCTTCCGATCCTGCTCGAGCACCCCGCCGACATCGATATCCCAATCCATCATGCAAGAGTTCGTGGTGTTCTTCGAACCCTGGCCTCTCTGGAGAACTACCGCCGCGTATACGGGGCTGATCTCGATCCGAATCAGGTGGCCCGATTCCTGCTCTTCGATGAACACACGCCGCATTCCGTGCGAGCCTGTCTTGGCCGCATGGAGCAGGCGATCAACATTCTCGAGGCTGGTCCCGGAATGTCGGAAGCAGGGCGACTGATCGGTCGATTGTCCTCAAGACTTCGGTATGAGGAGAACGATCTCATGGCGCTTGACGACCTCGAGGCTGTCTGCTCCGAACTCGTGACTTCCGTGACCGAGGTCAACGATGTCCTCTCCCATCAGTACTTCACCACCTGAGGTTCTTCCGTGCTGCTCCAGATCGAACACAGTCTTCACTTCAGCTACAGCGATTACATCCGTGAATCGCACATGGACATCCGTGTGGAACCCCGGACACAGTCGGGGCAGGTTCTCCTCGATTTCTCTCTGGTCGTCGGCCCCTCCACAAGAGTGACCCGTCACGAGGATTGGCTGGGCAATACGGTCCACTGGTTCTCGATCACCGATTATCACGACCGCATCGAGGTTCTGGTCCGTTCACTCGTCGAGACCAATCCGGCAATGATTCTTCCTGGTCTCGTCAACGACCCCATTTCGCAGGATCCCCCGGGAATGGAACAGTGGGACTTCATGCAGTTCGTCGGCCCGGTCATCGAGAGCGAGGCGATGCGATCGCTGCATGCGGATCTGAGGATCGCCGATCTCGGAAGCATCGGAGAGGTCGTTCAATGCATCGGTGAGGGTCTTCGCTCCAAGTTCGAATATCGTCCCAACGTGACCGATGCCCATTCGACGACGGATGCACTGCTTCTTGGTGGTGGTGGTGTCTGTCAGGACTTCGCCCATGCCGCGTTGGGTCTGCTCAGGCTCAGTGGCATACCCGCTCGGTATGTCAGTGGTTATCTGCATGTCGAGCGTGACGACGAGACGCCTTCGCAGAGTCATGCCTGGATCGAGTACTGGTCACCCTCGAATGGTTGGCAGCCATACGATCCGACCCATGGACTGGTTCCCAACGAGGCGTATGTGACGGTCGGCTATGGTCGAAGCTATGACGATGTTCCTCCCAACAGGGGTATCTGCCAGGGAGGGGCTCGGGAAACACTCAAGGCCGAGGTGATCACCAGTCCGGGCAAGCGTCCGGATCGCCGTCGAATACCCGATGAACTGTTCATGGATCTTCCGGTCTACACGGAAGCACCCGATCGTCGCTCTCGCACGGATCTGCCAGGCAGCGATGCGGCGTCACAGCAGCAGCAACAGCAGCAGCAGTGAGCGACACCATGGTAGACAGGCCATCAGAGAGGCCATTGCCTCGAGAGATGGCCCAGGTTCTCAAGGAGATATGGGGCTTCGAGTCGCTTCGGCCACTTCAGCAGGAAGCCATCGAGGCGAATCTGTCAGCTCGTGATTCGCTTCTCGTCATGCCGACCGGCGGAGGCAAGAGTCTGACGTATCAGCTTCCTTCGCTGTTGATCGATGGCTTGACGGTGGTGGCGAGTCCCTTGATCTCTCTGATGAAGGATCAGGTCGACGGGCTCACGGCCAATGGCGTATCGGCCGCGTCGATCCACAGTGGTCAGGATGAGGCGACACGGAACCACAATCGTCATCAGGTCCAGTCGGGCCAGACGAAGTTGCTCTATGTTTCACCGGAGCTGCTCGTCGGCGGATCGCTGAATGGGCTGCTGCGAAGCGTGGGTGTTCGTGCGTTCGCGATAGACGAGGCGCATTGCATCAGTCATTGGGGGCATGATTTCCGGCCCGAGTATCGACGCCTCGCGGATCTGCGGCACATCTTCAAGGACTCCTCCTTCCATGCCTGCACGGCCACCGCCACGCCCGAGGTTCGTCAGGACATCTGTGAGGCGCTGGGACTGTCCGATCCGGCTCTGTTGATCGGCAACTTCGACCGGCCGAATCTCACCTTGCGTATTCGAAGACGCGAGGGTGGTCGTGCCCAGATCGTCGATCAGGTTCGTCACTATCGCGGTGAAGGCGTCATCGTCTACGCGTTGAGTCGAAAGGACACGGAGCAGATCGCGGCCCGATTGTGCAAGGACGGCATAGTCGCCACGCATTATCACGCCGGATTGTCGTCAGTCCAGCGTGAGCGTGTGCAGACGAAGTTCGCCCGCGAGGAGATCAATGTGGTCGTCGCCACGGTGGCCTTCGGGATGGGGATCGATCGCAGCAACATACGGGCGGTCATCCATGCCTCGATGCCACGATCCATCGAGCATTACCAGCAGGAGACCGGTCGAGCCGGTCGCGATGGTGAACCGGCCGAATGCGTTCTCTTCTATTCCTACGCGGACCTCGATCGCTGGCGTCGGCTGGCCGCTCATTCATTCTCCGAAGCCGTCGAGGAGGGCGGGGATGTGGACGCCCTGCAGGAGGACTTTCGTGCCAAGGATGAACTACTCGAGGACATGAATCGTCTGGCTTCCGGAATGAGATGCCGGCACAAGTCGATCGTGGAGTATTTCGGAGGTCGGTGGGAACGCGATTCATGCGAGGCCTGCGATGTGTGTCTTGAAGAGATCGATCTGCTTCCCGAGAGCGATCAGCTGGCCAAGATGATTCTCTCCTGTGTCGCCCGCGTGAAGCAGAGCTTCGGTGTCGGTCATCTCTCGGAGGTGCTTTCCGGTAGCGAAGCGCAGGCCGTTCTGAAATGGCGTCATCACGAGTTGTCGACCTGGGGTCTGCTGAAGCACTTCCACAAGAAGGAAGTGGTCCATCTCATCCACCAGATGATCGACCATGGCTATCTTGATCGAAGCCGGGATGAGCGTCCGATCGTGCTCCTGAACGATGAATCCATGAGGATCCTGCGTGGCGAGGTTGAGATACAGCTCGTCCGGCCGCCCAAGCCCAGAGAGACCAGCCGTTCCGTGTCTCAGGCGGAACTGGAGGAGGGTGTCGACGCCGATCTTCTGTATCGCCTCAAGAAGAAGCGCAAGGAGGTGGCCAGGGAGCAGGAGGTGCCGGCCTATGTCGTCTTCTCGGACCGTACACTCAAGGCGATGGCGAAACATCTCCCCTCAAGCCTTCGAACCATGCGAATGATCCATGGTATCGGTGATGCGAAGATCCAGACCCATGCGCCGGCCTTTCTCAAGGTCATCGACGACTACTGTGGTGACGGCGACCGCGACATCAAGCTCGATTGATGCTCTATTCCAGATGAACTCCTGTAGAATCGTCTCTCATGTCATCCAAACTAGTAATGACTCGCCCGTCGCTTGAATTCATCTCTTCCTTCAAGTCGAGTTGCATGCAGATCAAGTCTGATATGCAATTCAGATCCGCGATCAAGACCGGGTTTGGATCCAGAAAAGTTTGCTCACACTCGTTTCCGATGGAAAATTCGATATACGCCACGAGTAACAAGGGTCTTTTCCGCATTGATTCGGATGGCATTTACAGGTTGTCCAGCATACCCATGTACGGATGCGCAATCACTCGAGAACATGTGTTCATGGTTGCCCAGATTCATAAGCGATCCATGCTCGTCCGTGGAGATCTGGCTTCCCGTGAACTGACGTCGATGAGTAATCCGTCAATTCTCTACGAATCCAGAGCGAACTCTACCAATGAACGAATCCACCAGATCAACATCGGTGCCGGATTCCTGTGGGTGGCGAATACTGGTCGCAACTCCATCCTCAAGGTGGATCTCGTATCAGGGCAGGTGCTCAGTGAAATATGGCCTTTCACTGATGAGTTTGGGGAGCCGTTCATCTGTGATCAGAATCACATCAACAGCGTCAACGCGTACGGTGATTTCATCGTATTCACGGCCTACAAGGCCGGCGGTAGATCGCTTGTCGGTTTGATCGACTGCGATATGAACGTCACTGGCTTCCATTACAAGAACAAGGGTGTCCATGACGTCTACATTGAGGAAGGCGACTTCTACATCTGCGATACGTTCGGTGATGCTGATGAGGAATCCGGTGGCTCGGTCATAACTCGGCGAGGATGTCTGGCTGGCGATGTTTTCGATGGTGCTCCTGGTTACGTCACGAGAGGGCTCGTGAAGTCTGGAGATCAGATAATCGTGGGGCATTCTCACAAGGGTGTTCGATCCAAGAGATTCAAGGGCAATGGTTCTCTTCTGCTCATACGCAATGAGAAGCTGCAGTCGGAAATCAAGATGCCTTTCGCCCAGACCTACCAACTCTTCAGATCGGATGGTCTCAGCTTCGATCCAGTTCCTGATCTCAGCTCTTCTGCAGTTCTTGGCATGTTCCGGGAGCGTCTTGATTCACCGGTGTACTCGGCGTCTGCGCTCGTGCGTGATACTCTCTAGTGGCTCTGTGGTTCAACGGGAATAATCGTGGTTCTGTTGGCTACGTCGAAGTTCCATGACTATTCGTCTGCAATGGAACCGCGGCTACCTTGTGGACTGTCCGATCGTTTTGTGAATGTCATTCCAGTCCTCTTTTCAGACGGAGTTCTCAAGATCATGACGGTCGCGACATCAAGCTGGATTGATGCTCCATGAAAAAACCCCCCGATCCAGAGGACCGGGGGGTGGATTGTCACGTCAGACGACTTGTGGTCGCATCACTCGGTGATGCAGTAGTTGACGGCGAAGTCGCCGACAACATAGCCAGTGCCGTCGTTGGCATAGGAAGTA
>MDTG01156964.1_pt1 | contig 16483 bp, 9 predicted proteins | sample 811421 | NCBI WGS metagenome assembly MDTG01 (sample SAMN05326645, study PRJNA326480) | marine metagenome | isolation source: seawater | place: Pacific Ocean: South East | collected 2011
CCCTAGTCCAATAGTGATATTTCTTAGTGATCGATCATTTAAATCAATGACACGTTTCCAAACAATGGTTCGAGGATCTATATTTAGTCCTCTTTTTTTGCTTTGAAGACTATTATCGATTAGCGAGCTTAAAAGATTGTTTGCTTTTTCTACGGCATTGAAGTCCCCAGTGAAATGGAGGTTGATGTCTTCCATGGGAATAACTTGAGAATATCCGCCTCCAGCGGCACCTCCTTTTATACCAAATACGGGCCCTAGTGAGGGCTCTCTAAGAACAACCACTGATTTTTTGCCAAGGGTATTCATCCCATCGTTTAATCCAATAGAAACTGTAGTTTTTCCCTCTCCTGCTGGTGTTGGCGTTAAAGCAGTAATTAAAATTAAGTTTGATTTTTCAACGGTTGATTCGTTGATTAGCTTGAGTGGAAGCTTAGCTTTAAATTTTCCATAGTATTCGAGATCATCAATTGGAATATTGAGTTTTTTTGCAACATCATTGATGTGCTGCAATTGAACACTTTGCGATATTAAAATGTCAGACATTTTTTCGTTTTTTTTAAGATAATTATACCACACCCATTTCCCTGCCAACTTTTACAAAAGCATTAATTGCTTTGTCTAAGTGATTTTGTTCATGTGCTGCTGACATCTGAACTCGAATTCTTGCTTTGCCTTTTGGAACTACCGGGAAGTAGAAGCCAATTACATAGATACCTTCATCTAATAATTTTTGTGACATTTCCTGAGCAATTACTGCATCGTAGAGCATGATTGGTACAATAGGATGTACTCCAGGAGTGATATCAAATCCGTATTCTGTCATTTTTGTTCTAAAATAAAGGGTATTATGCTCTAGTTTATCCCTTAAGTCTGTAGTTTCACTGAGCATATCCAAAACGGCTATACTCCCTCCTACAATACTAGGAGCAAGTGTATTTGAGAATAAATATGGACGTGATTTTTGCCGAAGCATTTCAATGATTTCTTTTTTACCAGAAGTGAACCCCCCACTTGCACCACCTAATGCTTTACCAAGAGTACCTGTAATAATTTCAATTTCGCCCATAACTTCACAATGTTCGTGGGTACCACGTCCTGTCTTTCCAAGGAAACCTGTGCTATGACATTCGTCAATCATTACAGTTGCATTATAGTTATCAGCTAATTTTACAATTTTATCAAGTTGGGCAATGGTCCCATCCATAGAAAAAGATCCATCGGTAACAATAATTCGATTTTGGTGCTTTTGACTTTCTTTAAGGCATCTCTCAAGGTCTTCCATATTATTGTGTTCATAACGATAACGGTTTGCTTTGCAAAGTCTTACTCCATCAATAATACTTGCATGGTTTAATCCATCAGATATGATGGCATCTTGACTATCAAAAAGGGGCTCAAAAACACCACCATTTGCATCAAATGCAGCTGCGTACAAAATGGTATCTTCTGTACCTAAATAATCTGATAATTTAAGTTCTAATTCTTTGTGAATGTCTTGTGTTCCACAGATAAAACGAACCGATGACATACCGTATCCATGGGAATCTATGGCATCTTTTGCAGCTTGAATAACTTTGGGGTGTGAGCTTAGTCCTAAATAATTATTTGCACAAAAATTAATTACATCAACGCCATTATTGGTTTGAATATTTGCCCCTTGAGGTGACGTAATTACTCTTTCATTTTTAAAAAGACCAGCTTCTTTTATTTCTGATAGTTCTTGAGTAAGTTTAGCTTGCAATGAGTCGTACATGTTTATTATTAATTTGTAGGTCACAAACTTAAAAATAATAGACATAACATTATGTGATGTTCTATATTATATAAATAGAATTATAAAATAATTATGATCATGACTCCAAAGGCACAAAAACGGAATGGCATAATGCTTGTTAGTCTATTATAAATTAGATTAATGTCTGAACAAAGTAATAAGGCAAATAAGCCTAAGAATCAAATAGATAAACAAAATCCATTCGTTACGAAAAAGAATAAAGGGGGTAAGCCAAAATTCAACTATGTCTGGATATATGCCATATTAGCAGTTGTATTTTTAGTTATGACATTTTTAAATCCTTCTGGCGGCAAGCAGGTTACAGTTGATCGTGTATTGTCTATGGTTGAAAATGGCGATGTTAAAAAAATTAGCGTAATTAACAGAAGTCGAGCAGAAATTTACTTGACTAGTAAAGCCATGAAAACTGAAGAGTACAAAAAAGATATTTCAGAAAATACTTTTTCAGGCTCTAGCTCATATACTTATTTTTTGTCTGATATTGGTGATTACGAGTATTTCAATAATCAAGTTAAAGAGGCACAAAAAGATTTGTCTGCTTCACAGAAAGTAGTTATAAATCCTGAGGTTAAAGAAAATCTTTGGGATAATCCACTTGTATCTATAGTATTATATATAGTAATTTTTGGCCTAATATGGATATTTATAATGCGAAGAATGGGTGGAGGAGCTGGACAAGGTGGAGGACAGATATTTAGTATTGGGAAGTCAAAAGCTCAACTTTTTGATAGAGATACTAAAGTTAATGTTACGTTTAAAGATGTGGCTGGATTAGAGGGCGCTAAAGAGGAAGTCATGGAAATTGTAGATTTTCTCAAAAATCCAAAGAAGTATTCAGAACTTGGAGGTAAAATTCCAAAAGGAGCGCTCTTGGTTGGCCCTCCAGGAACTGGCAAAACATTGCTAGCTAAAGCTGTTGCTGGTGAAGCTGACGTACCATTCTTTTCATTATCCGGGTCAGATTTTGTTGAAATGTTTGTAGGGGTAGGAGCAAGTAGAGTTAGAGATTTATTCAAACAAGCCAAAGAAAAGGCACCGTGTATAATCTTTATTGATGAAATTGATGCCATTGGAAGAGCGAGAGGGAAAAATGCTATGCAAGGAGGTAATGATGAACGTGAAAATACGCTTAACCAGTTATTAACAGAAATGGACGGATTTGGAACTGATACAGGAGTTATTATGTTAGCAGCTACTAATCGAGTAGATATATTAGATTCTGCTCTGCTAAGAGCGGGAAGATTTGATCGACAGATATATGCGGATATGCCAGATCTCAACGAACGTAAAGAAATTTTTGATGTTCATTTAAAGCCAATAAAAGTTAAAAAAAATCTAGATGTAGATTTTCTTGCTAGACAGACACCAGGATTCAGTGGAGCAGATATTGCCAATATATGTAACGAGGCGGCGTTAATAGCAGCCAGAAGTGATAAAAAGCAAGTTGAGAAACAAGACTTTTTAGATGCTGTTGATCGAATTGTAGGCGGTCTTGAAAAGAAAAACAAAATAATCACACCAGATGAAAAAAAAGCAGTAGCTGTTCACGAGGCTGGTCATGCTACGGTGAGCTGGTTGTGTGAATTTGCTAACCCTTTGGTGAAGGTGACTATTGTTCCAAGAGGCAGGAGTCTTGGGGCTGCATGGTATCTTCCAGAGGAGAGACAAATCACTCGTACAGAACAGATGCTCGATGAAATGTGTGCTACGTTGGGGGGTAGAGCCGCAGAAAAAGTTGTCTTTGATAAAATATCTACTGGTGCACTTAGTGATTTAGAAAAAGTTACTAAACAAGCTATGGCTATGGTTTCAATTTATGGATTGAATGAAAAAGTGGGTAATATTTCTTATTATAATATGGATAATAGCTTTAGTAAGCCTTTCAGTGAGAAACAAGCATCTGTAATGGATGAAGAAATTAAAAAGCTTACTGATCAACAGTATAAACGGGCTATCAAAATATTGGAAGAAAATAAAGATAAGCTCTTGTTATTAGCAGATCAACTCCTTGAGAAAGAGGTAATATTTAAAGAGAACTTAGAAAAAATATTTGGTCAGAGTGCTGCAGACAAAGCTGCAAAGAATAAATCGAAAGCTAGCGTAAATCCGAAATACAAAAAAGAGAGAAAAAAAACGGAGTCAGAAACTGAAACTAAATAGAGAACTATTTTACTTTAGTGGTCAAGTATTTCATGACCTCATCAGGTACTAAGTATTTTATACTTCTACCCATACGAACAAGTCCACGTATGTAGCTAGCAGAGATATTCAGCATAGGACCTTTCATTACACGTACTTTTTGATTTTTGGCAAACTCACCACCAAGGAATCCGTCTCTGTAATAAGATAAAATGTCATAGTTCATTAGAATATTTTCGTGATCCTTCCATTTTTCAAGGTGTTGTAGATTATCTGTCCCAAGAATAAGTTGAAACTCTATGGTTGGATTTTGCTTCTTTAATTTTTTTAAAGTGAAATAGGAATATGAAGGTTTTGGCATGTCAAATTCAATATCACATATTTTAAATTTATTGTTTCCTTTAATAGCAAGTTTCACCATATTAAGTCGATGAGATGCCTCCATAATATCTTTCCCTTTTTTTAGGGGATTTTGAGGTGATACCACATACCAAATTTCATCAAGTTTAGCTTGGTCTAACATGTATTGACCAATAATTAAATGCCCGAAATGAATGGGGTTAAATGACCCAAAAAACAATCCTACCTTCATTATAATCTTAAGATTTTATAAATTTTGTAACTAAAATTTCTGCAGTGTCAAAGGTATCACTTAATATATCGTTAACAATAACTTTATCAAACATATGTTCATAATTTAACTCACTTTTAGCTTTATCTATTCGCTCTATGAATTGGTGCTCAACTTCAGTCTCTCTGTTGCGAAGCCTTTTAATAAGGATATCTAATGAAGGAGGTCTCAAAAAAACAGCGAGTGCTTGATTGCCATAAAACTTTTTTATATTCAATCCTCCAATAACATCAACATCAAATATGACTGTTTTTCCTTCCGACCACAAACGCTCAACTTCTGATTTGAGCGTACCATAAAAAAGTCCCTTGTAAACTTCTTCGTATTCTAAAAATTCTTCGTTTTTGAGAGCCTTCAAAAATTCATTTTCAGAATAGAAATAATAGTCCCTTCCTACTTTTTCGTTTGGCCTTTTTTGTCGCGTCGTTACACTTACAGAAAAAGCCAGGTTATCCAACTTGCTTAGCAGGTATTTTACAACGGTTGTTTTGCCACTTCCACTTGGAGCTGAAAATATAATTAATTTATTACTCAATATGATTTATAAGAGGTTAAGGACTTGTTCTTTTATTTTTTCTAAATCTTCTTTCATAGCGATTACAACTTTTTGTATACCTGGATGATTTGCTTTACTCCCCAATGTATTAATCTCTCTCCCCATTTCTTGGGCAACAAAATTTAGAGACTTCCCTTTTGGTTTATTTGCTAATGCATCTAAAAAGTGAGAACAGTGTTCCTGTAAACGAGTTTTTTCCTCGCTGATATCTAATTTTTCGAGATAGTAAATCAATTCTTGTTCAAATCGATTTTTATCATAGCCCTCATCCTCTGCGAGTAAGCTCAATTTTTTTTGCAAACGTTCTTTGGTGGTTTGAATTCTCACAGGTTCTAATTCCTCAATTCGAGGAATACCTGCAGAAATAGATTTTGCATAAGACTCAAGTAATTTGGCTAGAACATATCCTTCTCGTTTTCTGAATTCATCAAATTCTTTGAATGCTTCTTTTCCAACTTCAAGTACAAATAAATATAATTCAGGATCAAGGAGTTCATGATCTTGATAAATTACGTCATTCATACCTGTTGTAATTCTAAAAATATCATGATCCGGTGCATTTAATTCTTCACTGAGGGATTTTAGTTTAGCATAATATTGTTTAGCAAGAGATTCATTAATTTGGATTTCGTTATCACTTATTTTATGCTTTATAATATGGATTAAAAACGAGGCACTTCCTCTTTCAATAAGCTTTCCAAAGGTGTTACGTATTTCGATTTCTTTTGCTATTAAGAATCGAGGTATCTTTAAATTAATATCAAGGTATTTCCCATTTAAGGCTTTAATCTCAACCTTAACACTATATTTTTCTGTATGTACCTCAGCTGTTCCATAGCCGGTCATAGATCGTATCATATTGTAACGGCAAATGTAATTAGTAAATGGCTAGAATTTAAAAAAACGAATAAATTCAAAAACGTAATTTCTAATGTTCACTTTAGTTTTTCTCCTTATTTATTAAAAAAAGTCCACTTATAATAAGCAGACCATATCCAATTTTTTTAATCGAAAGGGTATCTATTCCAAGAGAGATTGCAATAAGCGTTGCTAACAATGGTTGAAGATAAATGTAACTACCTACAGTAGTAGAATTGGTATTTTGTAGCGCCCAAGCGTTCATTAAGTAGGCTAATATGGTCACACCAATGATTACATAAATCATGGAAAAAATGGCCTTATTTGGAAGTAAGGTCCATTCTACTGTCAATAAATCAGACGCTCCAACAGGTAAAACCATTATGAATCCAAACATAAATAAAAATGTTGTTATCGTAATTGCATTGTATTTTTTTAAAAGCTTTGCAACATAATATAGATAAAATGCATAACTTATGGCATTGAGCATAACGAGTATATCCCCCATTAACACATTATTATCGATAGAAAAATGAAGAATATCTACTAATAGTGCAGCACCAATAAATGATATTAGTATTCCCATGTAGACAATTGGTCTAATGGGAGTTTTATTTCCAATAGCCGAGAAAATAACGACAAAAACAGGTGCCATAAGCATAAGTACCGATGCATTAATAGAGGAAGTCATTGATAACCCCTTGAAAAAAGCGGTCATATTAAAAGCCACTCCAAAAAATGCTGCAATGATAAGTCTCCAATAATCTTGTTTTTGTTTAATACGTTCCTTTGAAAAAAATAGATAATAGACCATAAAAAAAATCATACCCGATCCAACTCGAAGAAGTATAAATGCCGATGGGCTGATATATTTTGGCATCGCCAATTTAGCAAAGCTGAAATTACCAGCATAAAATAATGCTACCGCAAATAAAGCTAAGTGAACAATGATTTTTTTGTTAGGAATCAACTTCACAAATTAAAGTTAATTAATGTAAAGAGTTTTGAAGTATTTATAAATTAAGATTAGTTAAATAAAGATTTTTTTTGCTATCTGAAGATTCTTATCCTTGTACTAATGTATGATTTTATTGTAGGAAAAATAGATCGAATTACACCTACCGAGGTTGTGATTGATTCAAATGGAGTGGGCTATCTGCTTCACATATCACTTAATACATTCGAAAAAATAAAAAATGTTAACGAGGTAAAAATATATGCTCATCTCATTGTTCGGGAGGATAGCCAAACCTTATACGGTTTTGCAACTACCAACGAACGAGAAATGTATGTCAAGCTTGTAGGTGTAAATGGTGTCGGACCTAGCACTGCTCGAATGATACTTAGTAGTTTAAGTGTAGATGAAGTAATTAGTGCAATTTCAAATGCAAATATTACTGTACTTAAAAGTATTAAAGGAATTGGCCCTAAAGCTGCCCAAAGACTGGTTGTAGAGTTGCAAGATAAACTGGGTGGAATTGGAACAGATTCTGCATATCAACTTAAAGTTGGAGGGCAAACAATGGAGGAGGCTTCGGACGCTCTATTAGCACTTGGATTTGCCAAACAATCAATTAACAAAGTATTGATGAAAATAACCAAAGAATCGGGCAATAATATAACAACGGAGCAGTTAATTAAAAAATCGCTACAATTATTGTAAATTTGTCTTCCTAAAAAAATAGCCTATAAGAATACCCCTACTCCATTCCATAAGTTTGATAATAAACTTTTGATAAGTAACATATTTATAGCGAATATTCCTAGAGGATTTAAGGCTCTTTTATTTTGGTGTGTCTTTATTTTTGCAGGACTTTCAGTCAGTGCACAAATAGACAGTACTTATAAATTAATTGGCGAAAAAATCAAAAATAATCTTGATTTTAAAGATCCTCCTAACATCAAAACGTACTATAAGTATGATGCCAAAACAGGGAATTATTTAGAAATTTTAACGATTGGAGGCAAACAAGTAGGTACCAAGAAAGTATTGACATTATTTGAGTACCTTAAAGCAAAAGAAAGACAGGATAGAAATGCCTACTATCGTAAAAAAAGTAATGCAGATAAATATGTGAAGGGCGGTGGTATCATCCCTAAAATAGCTTTAACGCCTGAAATATTTGATAAGGTATTTGGTGGTGGAATTATTGATATAAAGCCCACAGGTAGTGCTGAAGTTACGTTTGGTGGTAGATTTAACAAAGTTGAAAATCCTACATATGCTATCCGTCAACAACGAAATGGTCAATTTGATTTTGGCATGAAAATGCAGTTAAATGTTTCGGGTCAGATTGGAGATCGATTAAAATTGAATTGGAACTATGATACGGAAGCTACTTTTGAGTTTGAAAATCAAATGAAACTCAATTGGGGAGGTGGAGAGGACGATATCATCAAAAATATAGAATTAGGTAATGTGAGTTTACCACTTAATGGAAGCTTAATTCAAGGTGGAAGAAATCTGTTTGGTGTCAAAACACAATTGCAATTTGGTAAACTGAAAGTTGCTGTAATTGCAACACAAGATAAAGGTGAGACAAAAGAAACAGAGGTAACAGGTGGAGCTCAAGTAACGAACTACGATATCCAAGCACATAATTATGATGTGAATAGGCATTACTTTTTGTCACACTATTTTGCAGACAATTACGATAACGCACTTTCTCGAATCCCTATTATAACATCAAGTATTCAAATTAACTATATTGAGGTTTGGGTGACAAATCGAAATAATGCCGTTGGGAATTCAAGAAATATTATGGGTTTTATGGATTTGGGTGAAAATGAATCTAACGCTTATCGTTCATGGGTATTAGGTAATAGTAATCGGTTTCCTGACAACAGTCATACTAATTTGTATTCAGACTATATTCGAGGACAGGATTTTTGTAACCCTAACGACTCTCGATTAGAATTAGGTACAGATTATGAATGTTTGAGTAATGCTCGAAAACTAAATGCAAATGAATTTACTTTTCACCCTACCTTGGGTTATATCTCTCTAAATCAGTCATTAAATAATGATGAGGTATTGATGGTTGCGTACGAATACACCGCAAATGGGGCAAACTATCAAGTAGGTGATTTAACCATTGATAATCCACAAACAACGGGATCTAACAGTCACCTTAATCTAAAATTATTAAAACACTCAACCATCAAACCTAACCTACCAGCTTGGGGTTTAATGATGAAGAATATCTATTCATTAAACACCTATAATCTTCAGCGAGAAGATTTTACGATGAATGTCGTTTATGCAGACGACCCATCAGGAGCAGACCTCAATTACTTGCCAGTGGATCCGACAGAAACTGCCATTAAGGACAAACAACTTATTACAGTATTAAACCTTGATAAGATCAACAAACAACAAGAAGCAAAACCAGACGGAGTTTTTGACTTGATAGATGGAATAACCATTGATCCTTTGAAGGGTAAAATCATATTTCCTGTTAGGGAGCCATTTGGCTATTTTCTTCGTTCGAAATTTAATGATCAAGTAGAAGCTGATTATTATGCATTTGACTCCTTATATAAAACCACAAAATGGAATGCAGAACAAGATTTAAAACACAACAAGTTCTTCTTGAGAGGAACTTTCAAAGGATCTTCATCAGACCAAATTAGACTTCAATGTTATAATATATCAAGAGGTTCAGTTCGAGTTACCGCAAATGGAAATGCATTAACGGAAGGCTCAGACTATATCGTTGACTATCAATTAGGAACAGTTAAAATTACGAATCAAGGTATTTTGAATTCTGGAGCTGCAATTAAAGCGACCTGTGAGAGTAATTCACTAATAAATATCCAACAAAAATCCTTGGTAGGAACACGTTTAGATTACAAGTATTCAGACAAACTTTTACTAGGAGCAACCTTCATGCATATGTCTGAAAGACCATTGACAAATAAAGTTAATATTGGGGAGGAACCTTTAAGAAACTCTATTTGGGGTTTTGATGGTTCATACAATACGGATTCTCGATTCTTAACTCGGATGATTGATAAAATACCATTTATTGAAACTAAAGAGAAATCGACTATTAGTATTACAGGGGAATTTGCTCATTTAATACCTCACAAAGCAAAAACTCAAGGCGATAAGGGAACCTCATACATCGATGATTTTGAAGGGGCAGAAACTCCTTATGATTTAAAATATGTTCGAAGTTGGCATATTGCAAGTACCCCTCAAGGACAGCCAGACTTATTCCCAGAAACGTCAAATCCATTGAATGCTGATAGTAGCTATAATTCTAAAAGAGCTAATATAGCATGGTATAATATTGATCCAATTTTTCAGAGTTCTTCTAAACAAACTCCTTCTAATATTACAACCAAGGAAATGTCTAGTCATTGGGTAAGAACAATTGTCCAAAAAGAAATTTTCCCTAATCTCCAATTACAACAAGGGCAGCCTCAGCAAATACCTACACTAGATTTAAGTTATTATCCTAGAGAAAGAGGGCAGTATAACTTTAATACAGAAGATCTCACGGAGAATGGTAGATTATCTAATCCTGAAGAAAATTGGGGTGGAATCATGCGAAGGATAGAGACCAACGACTTTGAAGCCACAAATATAGATTATATCGAAATTTGGTTAATGGATCCATTTGTATACTCAAAATACAATCAAACAAAACACAGCACAGGTCAGCTTTACATTAATCTTGGAAGTGTTTCTGAGGATATTATAGTTGATAGAAAACGGTCTGCCGAGAACGGCTTGCCAATCCCAGACGGGAGTTATGGTGTAGATAGTGGGGAGTACGCATTAACACCAACAGGACAAATTATTAATAAAGCCTTTGATAATAACCCATTAGCACGGTCGTCTCAGGACATCGGACTGGATGGGATGAATGACGATGTAGAGCAAATATTGCTAAAAAATTATTTATCAGCTATTGAAACCAAATTTGGTAAAACTTCAAAAGCTTATCAATTAGCCGAAGCCGATCCTTCTGGTGATAATTATGTGTTTCCAAGAGACCCCACCTATGACGGAAAGAATGCATTGGTTCTTGAGCGATACAAGAGATTCAATGGATTTGAAGGGAACTCAACATTGGATAAATTGGATGACGGTTCTCCTAAATCAGCAAGTACAATTCCAAATGACGAGGACATCAATCAAGATTACACAGTCAATTTGAATGAGGAGTATTTTCAATATCGAATAGATATTGATCCTAGCCGTATGAAAATTGGAGAGAATTATGTTACAGACTCTATTCAAGTAGAAGCCAACCAAATTGATCCAGGAGAACTTCCTAATGATGTAACATGGTATCAGTTAAAAATTCCTATTCGTCAGTATGAGAAAAAAGTGGGTGGTATCCAAGATTTTAAATCTATCCGTTTTATGCGAATGTATTTAAAGGGATTCCAAGATAGTGTGGTATTAAGATTTGGTAATCTTCAATTGGTTCGGGCTGACTGGAGGAGGTACCTCAATACATTAAAATTTCCACCAAGGGTAGGACCACCTGTAGATCCAAATAACGAGTCTGAATTGGTTGTCTCTACAGTAAATATAAATGAAAATGGTCGCAGAAGTCCCATACCTTACAAAGTACCCCCAGATTTTAGTAGAGAAATAGACCCAACACAACAAGGGAATGTTGAACAAAATGAGCAATCGTTATCAATAGCGGTTTGTGATTTAGGTAGAGAAGATGCAAGAGGTGCGTATCGAACACTCAATTTTGACATTCGTAACTATAAGACTCTTAAAATGTTTGTTCACGCAGAATCCAATAATGCTCAAGATGGTGACGCTATCGCCATAATGAGGGTCGGAACAGACTTGGAAAATAATTTTTATCAGTATGAAGTACCCCTAAAAATAACTCAAAATGGAGATTCTGATCCTGGGGCTATTTGGCCAAAAGAAAATGAATTCATAGTTGACTTAGAAGAATTTTATAAACTAAAATTAAATAGACAGCTCAATCAAAAAGATAATCCTAATGGGTATTATTCAGAAAAACTTACGAATGGACACAGTATTAGTATTGTCGGTTTACCAGATTTGAGTAATGTAAGGACAATTCTGATTGGGATAAAAAATTCAGCAACAAGTTCTACTTCAGATTTATGTGCGGAGGCTTGGTTTAATGAGTTGCGACTTGTGGATTTTGCAAATAAAGGTGGGTATGCTGCAAATGCACGAATGGTGGCTAAACTGGCAGATTTTGCCAACGTTACGGTTTCGGGTAACTACCAATCAATTGGATTTGGTGCTATTGATAAAAAACTCAATGAACGTAATTTGAATGAACAAATTCAGTACGATATTTCTTCAAATATTCAACTAGGTAAGTTTTTCCCTGAAAGTTCAGGAATAACGATTCCAATGTTTATAGGATTTAATGAAAATATTATAAATCCAAAATTCTATCCGCTAAACCCAGATATTCTTCTAAGAACTGCTATCAATAATGCAGAAAGTGCTGCAGAAAAAGAACAAATAAGGTCAGCTGCTCAAGATTACACCTCCAGATATAGCCTAAACTTTACTAATATAAAAAAGAACCGAACATCGTCTTCAGGAGGGAAACCTTATTTCTATGACATCGAAAATTGGAATTATTCTTTTTCATATCAACGATTATTTAGACGAAGCCAAGTCATTGAACGTAACGATGCTCGAACGTATAAATCATCTCTTGGTTATAACTTTAGTAGAAAAACAAAATCTTGGCAACCATTTAGAAAAAAATCAAAGCTTAGAAAGTATCCACTTATACGTGATTTTAATATTGGCTTAGGTCCAAGTAATATCAACTTTAGAACTGATGTAAATCGAAGATATGCCGAAATGAAAAATCGGGATAATGATAATTTTAGGTCTATTGTTCCAGTTTTGTTCGACAAAACATTCAGCATAGGCAGAGTCTATGGCTGGAAATGGAATTTAGCAAAAAGTCTTGTTGTAGATTATGCAAGTTCAGCTAACTCATGGGTCGAGGAGCCGTTCGGAGAATTAAACACCCAAGAAAAAAGAGATTCATTGTGGGATAGTTTTTGGTCTTTAGGACAGTTAAACGATTTTAATCAAAAGGTAAATGTGAATTATACCTTACCACTTCGAAAAATTAAAATTTTGGACTGGACAAAACTTACCACGAAATATAGTGCAAGTTATGAATGGAGAAATGCTCCACCAGCATCAAAATCTTTGGGTAACACTATACAAAATTCTAGATCAATTGCTGTTAACGGTAATTTGAATTTTGTCTCCTTATACAATAAGGTGCCATTTCTGAAGAAAATAAACAGACCACCTCCAAGAAGGAAATTAACTAAGGATTTGGATGAGAATGGAGAGGATAAAGTGAACAAAGAGGAGCAAAAAGAGACCGTGACTTCAGCAGCTCGTTCATTATTTAAATTTATTATGATGCTCAAACAAGCTCAATTTGGTGCAACATTTACTGATGGTACAACTCTCCCTGGTTTTACTCCATCTATCGATTTATTGGGTCAAAACTTTAGTAAAAACACCCCCGGATTCCCATTCATTTTAGGAGCTCAAGATGAAACATTTAGAAACACAATTGCAGCTAATGGTTTTCTAACAACTGACACTAATCAAATTGCACGGTACTTGAATCTTAGCTCAGTTGATATTAATGGTTCAGCCACAATTGAACCGATTAAAGGGTTTAGAATTAGTGTAAACTTCAATAAAAGACAAAGTTTCAATGTAACGAGTAACTTTAGATACTCTCAGACACAATTGGATTTTGACGACGTATTTTATACAGAAGTAGGGACCTTTACTACCTCATTTGGGACTTGGAATACCATGTTTGATAAATTAAATGATGATTATTCATCAATAGCATTTGATCAATTCAAAAACAACAGATACACCATTGCCCAACGCCTCCAGGTAAGAGAATTTACAGGTAATGGTGCATATGCAAATCGGTATAATAATCAGCTAAATGTCATTGATGATAGTACAGGTTTCCCTATTGGATTTAGTAATAAACATCAAGAAGTATTGACCCACGCTTTCATTGCAGCGTACAGCGGAAAAAATGCAAGCACTTCTTCATTAAACCCGTTCAAAAACTTACCTATTCCTAATTGGAGAATTAGTTATAATGGACTCACAAAATTGGATATATTTAAAGAGATTTTTAGTAATATCTCTATCTCTCACGGATATTCAAGCACATTGAATATTAGCTCATTTCAACAACCTCCTTTGTATGGGATAGATAGTCTGGAACGAGGGTCTAATTTGGAAACAGAGTATCGTTTCAATAGTGGGATATCCATTATCGAACGTTTAACTCCCCTAATTGGAATTGATGTGACAACCAAAGAAGGATTGACCGCAAAATTTGAATACAAAACTTCACGAAATCTTCAGTTGAATGTCATATCTGCACGAATGGTAGAAGTCAGAAATAAAGAAATTGTGATTGGAGCAGGGTATCGAACATCTGGATTACGATTACCTGTAAAGATGAAAGGCAACCGAATTATTTTAAGAAATGATTTGAATGTACGTTTTGATTTTTCAATTCGAGACGGGATTACAGTAGTCCGAACGTTAGAGGGTAATAATGGAGAAGATAGTTATATACCTACTGCAGGTATTAGAACAGTGAGCATCAGGCCATCCATTGATTATAAAATCAATGATGCACTTAATTTTAGAATGTTCTACAATAGGAATTCAAACGATCCAGTGACGAGTAATTCGTTTCCATCTGCGTTAACCGATTTTGGTGTTTCAATTCGGTATACCCTTCAGTAATCGTATTTTCAATAGTCATTGTTTTTGTGTCGGGATGAGAGGATTCGAACCTCCGATCTCTGGTCCCCCAGACCAGCACTTTAACCGGACTAAGCTACATCCCGATAATTCGCTTTAAAAGCAGTTTGCAAATAACTAAAATTAAATAGAATTGAAAAAACTATTCGTTTGAAAGGTTATAAATAAATAATAGCATATTTGAAGGGTATGATGATTGAACCTGAGGTAATTTCATTTTTAAAAAATTTAGCACAGAATAATAATCGACCATGGTTTCATGAAAATAAAAAGTCGTACGCTTTTGTAAGGCAAAATATTATTGACTTTTCAAGTGATATGGAATCAAGATTGAACTTGTCTGATAGTATTGAACTGGGCAAGTTATTTCGTATTAATAGAGACGTAAGATTTAGTAAAGATAAATCGCCATATAAATTAAATATTAGTGGCTATTTTAAGCGTCTTAGCGAAGAAAGAAGAGGGAGTTATTATTTTAGTTTTCAACCAGGAGAAACCTTCATCGGAGGTGGATTTTATGGTCCTAATAAAGACGATACGTTTCGAATTCGTAAGGAGTTTGAGATGGACAATACAATAGAAAGCATTGTTAATACTAAGGATTTTAAAAAGTATTTTGGCGAATTGATTGGAGAAGGTGTAGCCACTGCTCCAAGAGGTTTTGACAAAGACCATCCCAATATCCAATGGATCAGAAAGAAACAATGGTATGTGCTTTGCAAGTTTACAGATGAGCAAGTTTTAGCTGCCTCATTTGCCAAAGAAGTACATAACACCTACCTTGCTATTCGGCCATTCTTTGATTACATGAGTGAGGTATTAACTACCAATTTAGACGGAGAATCTATTCTATAAAGTCATACACAATTTTATCATACAGTTTAGTCCAGCCATCGGGTATAGGTAGTTAAAATCTTGCCTTTGGTTATTTATAAACCCACTAAATGTATAGCCATTTGGGGCATAATATTGGTTTAATAGGTTATTGACATATAAACCGAGTGTGAATTGACGAACTCCTGGGATTTCATTGGTTTGGTAATTCAATGAAAAATCAATATTTGTGAAGGCATCTAGACTTCTTTCGTCACTTTGCGTATTATCCATGTATTGTTTCCCAACATACTTGGCTTGCGATGTCAGTGTTAAATTAGGATTGACTTTGTAGCTTAATACAGCAGCAGATATCAAATTAGGAGAAAACGAGATGTCAGTATTTTCATATTCTCGATCTCTAATTCCATAGGGTGCAGACCATTCACCTACATACTCTGTAAATGCGCTAATCTTGTTTTCAGAGAAAGTGAGGTTACCTCCAGCTTGTAATTTATCGAATAGGGGGTATTGGAATTCCACTTCAACACCTCTTCGATAACTTTCGTCTACATTGGTTCTAATAGCTTCGCCGACATCATTCACTGCACCTGTAAGCACCAGTTGATTCGTATATTGCATCTCATAGAAGTTGATATTGAACTGTTTTCTGATTCTCTGGTATTTATATCCGATTTCTATGTTATTTAGCTGTTCGTTTTGAGGCCATGCAGTCGGTTTATTATCCCTGAAGTCATCTCGAACAGGTTCTCGATTTCCAACAGCATATACACCATAAAACGTAGAATGATTATGCAGGTAGGTGAATCCTACTTTGGGGTTAAAAAAACCGTAGTCAACAGTCTGGTTTGAAAAATTAAG
>MDTG01440725.1_pt1 | contig 16482 bp, 22 predicted proteins | sample 811421 | NCBI WGS metagenome assembly MDTG01 (sample SAMN05326645, study PRJNA326480) | marine metagenome | isolation source: seawater | place: Pacific Ocean: South East | collected 2011
CACCATCAGTAGGTGACCTAGCTTATGTTATTGATAATGGTAATGGAGAATATGCTTTTTATGTTTACAGTGGAGGTGCTTGGAAACTATTAGCTGATGAAGATTCAGCAAACACAGATGCTAATACTATTAATACAACACTAAATCAGTCAGGTGGTTCATCATCAACTACTATCGGAACAATGAGTGATGGAGCAAGAGTGACAATGGTAACTGTAAAAGTTACAACACCTTTTGATACAGCCGATGCAACTTTAACAATAGGTGATTCAGGTGATAATGATAGATTGATGTCAAACGATGAAATAGATTTAACAGCGGCAGGACAATACACAGCAACACCAGGTTACCAATATACTACTGGTAGTGATCAATCTGTTGTTGCATATTTTAACGTTGGAACATCAACTACTGGTACAGTTGAAGTAGCAGTTACATACGTGTAAAATTAACACAGGAATAAAAAACATAGTTTTAATACAAATAAACAATAAATTGGATAAATACTTGTATCGGAGCAAAAATAAATGAGCAGACCAAAACCAGAAATAATATTAGAGTACACTAATCCAAAAAACTATAAAGCAGAACAGATACTTAAAGCAGATGCGATATATTCTGTTTTTCATCAAGGAAAGCCTATCAATTTAAGAAGCTTGAATACCTTAGTAAATTATCCTGGGCCTAAATATAAAAAAGTTTCTTTTTCAAATTCAGGACATGCTTATAACCTTGCTGAAAGATTAAACAAAAAATTCAATTGCAAAGACTTTCAAGTTGTAAAACTTACCTCTGGTGAAATTGTTACAGAAAAAGAAATTCAAGATGACAATAAAAATAACCAGGAACCAAGTAAGTAACATTCTACAAAAACAAAGAGAGAAGTCTACATTCTCTGCTATAAAGTCAGGAAAGGACATTCCTTACTACGAAGATTCCGATATTCCAATGATATGGCACAATCAATATAGTGCCAAGGATAGTTTAAGATTAAACAAGTCAGGTTTGTTTGAATTAAAGACTGCATTTAAATCTTTTCCTATTCCTTTAAAAAAAGGATTTCAAGTTAAAAATGTTCATATCAAATATCTTGAAAGAGACTTGATTTATCCATATTATTTAGATAATAAGAAAATAATACTCTTTAATGGCAAAGATGTTTTAGATATAAAGTTACATGATGGCGACTTAGATGCTTGGGCTAGAGCTAGATATATGGACGATAATTACCAAGAACCTCCTACATTACCTCAAGAAAAAGATTAATTTTTTTAAAAAACGTTGATTTTATTAGGTTTTTTATTGCATATTTCTGGTTGACAATATACTACTTTGTGTTATTATTAAAATATAGACATTAACAAACAATGCAGAAAGAGGTATAAATGTCAAAAGTAACACAACATAGAACAACTCGACCTTCAGACGCAGTAGCTGAAATAGAGCATCTTATTAACAAAAAACGTCCTTTAATGATTTGGGGACCTCCAGGTATTGGTAAATCTGATATCGTTCACCAAATTGGTGAGAGGCTAAAACGTGAAGTAATTGATCTTCGTTTGCTTCTTATGGAACCTACAGATCTTAGAGGTATTCCTTATTACAATAAAGAAAAGAACATGATGGACTGGGCTCCTCCAGTTGATCTCCCAAGTGATCCAAAATCTAAAGCTATTCTTTTCTTAGATGAATTAAATGCGGCACCACCGGCTGTACAAGCCGCGGCTTATCAGCTAATTCTTAATAGAAGAATTGGTACTTATAAATTGCCAGATGGTGTTGCGGTAGTATGTGCAGGTAATAGAGAAAGTGACAGAGGTGTTACTTACAGAATGCCTAGCCCACTTGCTAACAGAATTATCCATATTGAAATGGAGCCTCATTTTGATGACTGGCTTGACTATGCAGTGAAGCATGATATTCACCCTGATGTAGTTGGTTATCTTACATTTGCAAAACAAGATCTTTATGATTTTGATCCAGCATCAAGTTCAAGGGGTTTTGCTACTCCAAGATCATGGAGCTTCGTAAGTGAAGTACTTGATGATGATCTTCCACTAGTACAAATGACTGATATTATTACAGGTGCAGTTGGAGAAGGTCTTGCAACAAAGTTTCAGGCTCATCGTAAGATATCTGGGGATCTTCCAAATCCTTCAGAGATTCTTAAAGGTAAGGTAAAAGGTCTTAAAACTAAAGAGATCAGTGCCATGTATACATTGATTACTTCAATGTGTTACGAACTTAAAGATGAGTGTGAAAAAGCCCAGAAGTCCAAGAAAATGGATGACTGGCATAAAATGGCAGATTGTTTTATCAGTTTTATGATGAACAATTTTGAAACTGAAATGGTAGTACTTGGAGCCAGAACTGCTCTTAAGACTTACAGTTTGCCTTTTAATCCTAAAAAGTTGAAGTCATTTGATGATTTCTACAAAAGGTATGGTAGTCTAATTACAGACGCCTAAACATATGGGGAGCCTGCTCACCTCTCTCTGCTCTTTACAAATGGAGTGGGTTCCCCGCCCAATTAAAAGGAACAATAACTGTTCCTTTTTCCCTTTTAAAAACGTTGCTATAAGTACTATAAAACCACCTTTAAAACGTATTTTAAGCGGTTTTAAGCGGGGTCTAATAGCTTTATGTACATTTGACTACCCTTATTTAAAACCCGCTTTAAAATGCTTATTTGACCGTTATTTTAGAGGTTGACAATATGGGTTTCTGTGTTATTATTATAATATAAACAAAGGAGAGCAGAATGTTAGAATTAATGAAAAGAATCGTAGCTTTTGGAATAGGATGGATTGCAGGTTGGATTGCTTTCTTCTTTACATTGGCAATTATTGCAGGAGTTATATTATAATGATGGCACAAGAGAAAATTAAAGAATTTGATTCAAACGAAGTTAAAAAACGTATAGTTCAATCTCGTGTTAGATTGCTTATGAACCATGCTTTTTTTGGTAACATGGCAACTAGACTTATTATTAAAGATGCAACTGATTGGTGCCCTACCGCGGCAACAGATGGCAAACATCTATATTATAACAAAAATTTTCTTGGTGCTCTTCCTGATCCAGAACTTGATTTTGTGATTGCACACGAAGTTCTTCATTGTGTTTATGATCACTTTGATAGACGTGCAACTAGAGATGGACAATATTGGAACATGGCTGGTGACTATGTGATTAACAATGATCTTAAAAAACAAGGTGTTGGACAAATGCCATCAGTGGGTCTTTGGGATCCAAAGTATGATGAAAAGTACACTGAAGAAATTTATGATGATCTTTATGCTCGTCAAGTTGATAAACAAGAAACTCTTGATATGCATATTGACCAACTAGTTGAAGAGTTGGAAAAAAATGGAAATGGGGCAAGTGGTGACGATGGTGACCAACAAGGTAAAGGTAATTCTGGTCCAGTAAAAATGTCCAAGGAAGAAAAAGATCAACTTAAAGATGAAATTAAAAATGCAGTTTTAAATGCGGCTCAAGTTGCTGGTGCAGGTAATTTACCTAGCGGTGTTGAAAGATTAATCAAAGAACTTACAGAGCCAAAATTAGATTGGAAGTCTATGTTGGATCAACAGATTACTTCTATCATAAAAGATGATTTTACTTTTATGAAGCCAAGTAGAAAAGCATGGCACACTGATGCAATCTTTCCTGGTTTACGTAATCAAGAAACAATTGATATATGTGTAGCAGTTGATACTTCAGGATCTATCAGTAGAAAACAACTAATGGTTTTCTTTAGTGAGATTAAATCTATTATGGATCAATACACTGATTACAAGATTCATGTTTGGAGTTTTGATACAGAAGTTCATAATCCAGAAATCTTTACACCAGACAAGTTGATTACAGATTATCAACCTGCAGGGTTTGGTGGTACAGAGTTTGATGCTAATTGGAAGTTCATGAAAGAACAAGACATTCAACCTAAGAAGTTGATTGTGTTTACAGACGGATATCCTTTTGGTAGCTGGGGTGATGAAAATTACTGTGATACACTTTGGGTGATTCATAGTAATCATGATAAAGATTTAAAAGCACCATTTGGTGTAACAACACACTATGAAGATTCAAAGGAGGTTGCATAATGGGATTAGAAACTCATTCAATTGTAGAAATCAAAGAACGTTTCCATAAAGAGAACAGAGACGTTCCGCCAATGTATTGGGAACATGGAACTCTGTGGATTGACACAAACAACGAAGATGATATTGAAAGTATTCGTGATGTGATGGAGTCAGAAGTATTGACACCAGAATTTGCAGTTAATTTTCATCTGCTCAAAGCAACAGAAACTGAGCCATGGGATCAGTGGGCAATGGATGTTATATCAAAATAATGACACTAGGAATGGCATGGATACTGTGCTTGGTAGGGACACCATTGTCAATTGGCATTATGATATTAATAAGCTATTTAGAAAATAAAAACAAAGACAAATAATGTTAAATACTATTAATGTCATGGTATCTAGCTACAAATCAAATCCGTCGATTACAGATAGAGCTCACAAACTACTGTAATGCCGCTTGTCCTCTATGTGATCGAGAAAATATAAACAAAGAACAATTAAACAACACTGCTATAAGTTTTGAGAAAATAAGATCAATTATAACAAATGATGATTGGTCTGGTTTACATCAAATACATTTTTGTGGCAATTATGATGAACCGACCGTTCACCCTGATTGCATAGACATAATCAAATGGTTAATTGAAAATACTTCACCAAGGACCGAAATAAGGATTGCAACTAACGGTGGAACAAGAGATGAAAGTTTTTGGAAAGAACTGGGTGAGTTAAGTGACAAGTATAGAATGAATCACAAAGACAATGAAAGAAGTAGAGTAGCAGTGATATTTGGGATAGACGGACTTGAAGACACTAACCACATATATAGAAAAAATATTCGCTGGGATCATTTAAAAAGAAATTTTGAATGTTACATTGAAAATGGTGGACATGCTGAATGGCAGTTTATATGTTTTGAACACAACATTCATCAACTTGATAAAGTGCGAAAATTAGCTAAGAAATGGAATTTTAAAAAGTTCAAACTTATTAATACCTTTCGTGATGTAGATCAATATCAAGATGATGTTATTCCTGTTGACGTATCAAATAAATTTGAAAATGAAGATTTAAAAGAAGAAAAACAAAGATCACTATCAAGAATTGATTGTAAAGCACTTGATAAAGAATCAGTATTAGACAGATCATTATTCATAAATCATTTAGGTGTAGTAACACCTTGTTGTTGGATGGGCACCATAGATCAAATGAATAAAACAAAAAGACTGTGGGTAAGTTATGATACAGATATTAACAACATAAACAAATATGAAAAAATGTCCGACTTATTAAAATCTAAATTCTTTTTATTTTTAAAAGGTTCAATTGAAAAACAATACAATCCTACCTGTCTTCATCATTGTAAACAAAAAGGTAAATTAAGATCTAAAGAAACTTATCTTTTTGACTCTACTTTTTAAATCTTAATAACTTCAGTTTCGTCAATGTAGGTTGGTACATCTCTAATATAGCAATTATCTTTATCCACAATTGAATTTCTTTTGTACTTATTGTTTGGTATACCGATGCCTAATATGGTTCCTTTTATTTTTTCTTCTATACCATATTCTTCTTTTAGAATTTTGTTTATTGAATTAGTATCATAGCATTGACAAAATCCAGTTCTGTATCCTAATTGATTTGAAAACAAAGAAGTTGCTCCAGCAGATACACCAACTGACATATTGTAATTGTCTCTCCAGTCATCTCTTGTTTGTTCTTTAATTTTCTTATCTGTCCAGTTATCTAAATATATGACCAACATGTGTGCTAGTGTTTGAGTGTTTCTTCCAATTGATCTTGGATTGTGAGGATCGATTGATAAATCATGAACACGTTCAATAAATCTTCTATCAAGGCTGTAAAGAACTGTGTAGTAAGGCAAATTTTGTTTTGTTGGCATTCCTTTTGCTACTGATACAATCAAGTCAACATCTTCTGGTGACATCTCTTGGGTATGATCCCAATTTCTTTGACAGTGATTAGTATATTCGATAGCCGCGTTGAGTTCCATGTTAAAATCTTCTTCTTTGCCCTTAATTATTTTACAAAACTATTTATTTATTTTCGTCTATTTGAGCGTCACACAAATTGGATAATTCCAGCAAAGTGTCAAAAAACTTGTCACCATAGCTGGGATCCTGTATTAGTGTTCTAGTTAATGAAGTTATACTGTCAACTGCCATTCGTGATCCTAGCATTTCAGCCTGTCTAACTACAGGAAATGGTACTCCTAGTTCCACTGTTTCTGCAACTAACACTTGTGAATGATTATAAAATAATTCATACTTATTTTTTGATGATTCGTAAACTTTCATAAATGCCTCTCTATCTTCTTCAGGAATATTGAAATCTTTTGCTATAGTATCTGTGATAATAAAGTATAATGCAAAGTTATAATATAACACCTGACACATGGTACTATCTCTGACAGCAACCATTTTTTCTTGAATTAACTGTTCTTTGTTAATTGATTCAAGTTGACTTTCATCAGCATATGAGTTTATACTAACAAAAATAAAAGATAAAAGAAATATAGATAAAACTAGTAGTTTTTGCATAAAAATATTTAACTTATATTTTGATTCATATAACAACTGTGTTTAAGTTTATTTTAAGAGTGTTTAAATAACAGTAACATGTCTGATACATTAATTTTAAATGCCGACGGACAACCTTTAAGTTATATTCCTATCAGTGCGGTTCACTGGCATATTTCCATAAAGCTAATTTGGCTTGAAAAAGCTAGGATATTAGAAGAGTATAGTGATTGGACAATACATTCTCCTACAACTGAAATACTGGTACCTTCAGTAATGATTCTTAAACAATATATGAAATTCAATACAGAACCAAAATTTAGTAGATTTAATGTTCATTTAAGAGATTTATTTACTTGTCAATATTGTGGTTGTCAAGTTGATATGCATAAAGGAACGTTGGATCATGTTTTACCTAGATCATATAAAGGTGCTAGTACCTGGGAAAATGTTGTAACAGCATGTCAGCCATGCAATACTCGTAAAGGAAATAATCCAAACATACTTCCTAAAAAATTGCCATATAAACCAAATATACATGAACTAACAAATAAGATAAAAAAATATCCAATACAGTTAAAAACTGTAAATTGGAACACATATTTGAATTGGCCAGATAATTTAATCAAAGTTGCTTAATTTAGCCTATTTTGATATAAAAGATCTTTTTAGGTCATAAATAAACTTGTAAATTAAAACTAGTTTTAATATAATATAAAAACAAACAAAGGAGATAGAACTATGACTGAAGTAACAAATTCAGAAACACAACAGCCACAACAAGCTCCCACAGGGATTCAAGTTGGAGATATGCAGGCAGTAGTTAACATTATTGATCTTGCATGTACAAGAGGCGCCTTTAGAGCAAACGAATTATCTCAAGTAGGTGCAGTGACAGATAAAATTAACGCATTCTTAAAACAAATTGCTGATCAACAAAAAGCTAATGAAGAAAAAGCAGAAGCAAAAGCAGAAGCACCAGCAGAAGCAAAAGCAGAAGCACCAGCAGAAGTAACAACCGATAAGCAAGGTTAAGGAGAATAATTATGTCAAATTTAAAACACCTAGGTTATGACGCAAACACAAAAAGAAAATACGTTGTGGTTTTCAGACAGTTGCCAAATGACCCAGAGAATGCTCTAGTAGTTGATACATCAACATTACTAGACAGATATCATGATGGTTTAATGGGTGCAATAGAATCATTAGAAGCACAAAATAACGAAGACTGTTATGACGTACTAAACAGAAAGTATTTCTTTGATGGAGAAAGTATTTTACAAACTCTACACAGAAAAAATTTGTTAAAAAAACTTCCGGTTGATCATGTAATACTTACACCGTCGCCAGGAAAAACAGTTCCTTTAAAAGAACACAATACAGCTTTGAGTATTGCAGTAGAATCAGTTGCTCCACCACCTGATCAAGCTGAACTACCAAGACCAAGTGATCCTCAAGAGCCATTAACTGAAGAAGAAAACAGAAAAGGTCAAGCAAGAAACCTAATCATTCAAGCTCAGCTAATGGAAGAAGATGCTAGAAGAAAAAGAGCTCAAGCAGAGCAGATTGCTCCTGGTATAAATGATGATACAAAAAGACCAAGAGGCAGACCTAAAAAAGGTGCTCCAGCATCACCACTAAAAGAGACTTCGAATGCGTAAATTTAAATCATCTGATCCTTCAAAAGATACAGGAGATTTTGATAAATTACTTGGTGAAATATTCCCGCAGGAAGTACCTATTGGCTTTGTAAAAGGTGTCAGGGTAATTTACAACGACGATACTTCAAAAGATCTTACACAAGAAGAAATAAAAGGCGTTTCTCCCAATGTAGGAGTAGTCAATTATTCAGAAATTGCAAAGATCTGGAACAATACTAAAGACGTTGAAATATATCTTGACATTGAGAAGTTAAAAAGAGTGGTAGAAACAAATGTTAGTAGAATACTTAAGAAAGACTAAAATAAATATGTTAGTAAACTTTTTTGGTAATCTACATGGACAACGAACATATAATCATTCCTAAACAGCCGGACCTCGACATCTTATTGGTTAGTATTCCAAGACTGAGTGTTGAGGTACCGCCTTCTAGTATAGCGATCCTAAAACCAAACTTAATCAATGCAGGCTTTACTTGTAAATGTCTTGATATTAATATTGAATTGTATCATGAATTTACATTTGAAGAGTGGCTTGAAATTGATAATTATTTTCAAACTGATTTAAGATATACTGGAAATGATACATCTGGTAAGCAAAGAGAAATTGACTTTGAAACCATGCATGTTAATAAAAAAGAAGGTCTTAAAGTTTATAAAAAATACATGGACTTTCTTGATAGATGGACTAACATCATGTTAGCTAAAAAACCAAGATGGATAGGAATAAGTGTTTTCTCAGTGAACTCAGTTTTATCATCTATAGATGTTTGTAAAATGCTGAGAAAAAAATCACCAAACACAAAAATACTTTTAGGAGGAATGGGTGTTAGTGCTTTTGGTGTTGCTACAAGACCAAACTTTGGAGAGTATATGAAAGAAGTAGATTTATGTGATCAATATATTAGTGGTGAAGGAGAGAAAGCCATAGTAGACATAATTAAAACTGAACAACCAGTCTTTTTTAATCCTCAGCTTGATAACTTAAATGACTTACCTTATGCTGATTATGGTGATTTTGATTTTGACAAATACCCAAGTGAAAACAATTTAATTTATACAACTGGTAGTAGAGGTTGTGTAAGGTCTTGTACATTTTGTGATATTGGAAATTTATGGGAAAAGTTTAGATATAGATCCGGAGAAAATATTGCACAAGAAATGTTAAAAGCATATGAGGATTACGGTACAACAGAATTTTATTTTACTGATAGTTTGATTAATGGTAATGTAAAAGAATTTATGGACCTTTGTGAAAGACTAGTTTATTATAAAGGAAATAATAGATTACCAAAAGAAGTTTCATTTGGTGGACAATGGATATGTAGACCAGTCAAACAATTTTTAGAACCAAGATATCAGTTGGCCAGTGAAGCTGGATTGTATAATCTATCTATAGGAATGGAAAGTGGATCTGATGATGTTTTGGCAAGTATGACTAAAGGAGTCATACAAGAAGATTATGATTACCAAATGGAGATGTTATATAAGTATGGAATAAGATGTAACTTTTTAATGATTATTGGATACCCAACAGAAACACCAAAAGACTTTCAAGCTACTTTAGATATGTTTACAAGATATAAAAAATATAGTGACGCAGGAATTGTTTGGGGGGTTAACTTAGGTAAGACTTTAGTTGTTCTTCCTGGAGCACCTCTAGGAGAAAATCCTGATCATTATGGTATTGACTTTGATCAAAAAGGTAACTGGATTAATAAAGACATAGGTCTTGATTACAATGAAAGAGTAAGAAGAAGAATGGTAGTGCAAAGACATATAGAAAGTCTTGGCTATGTTGTAAAAAGTACAGTAACAACAATAAACAGCTTACATGAAATTGTAAAGAGTGGTGGATATGATTCTATCGAATAATTTTCCAATCACATTTAGACAAGTCAATCAATTACCTAAATTGAACTATCATATAAAAGAGGAAGCTAGAGTAAAAATGCTAGTGCAGGCAATTGAACTTAAACTATTAAATCCAGATACAGGAGCAATAGATTTTTATAGCAAAGATACTAACTATGATGGTAAAAAATGGAATTTTGATTTGGAAAATAAGATACTTGATTGGCCAGAGTTTTTATGCCAGTTTGTAGTTTTAGAACAATATTGGAATAGACCGTTGAATGAAAATGTTTATTTTTATAGATACATAAACATAATTAAGAGCAGTGTAAGTCAAAGTATCTATGATAACTTTGAAAAATACGTATTAGAGCAACAAAGTGATAGTAATTTAAAGAATAATATGTTAGAATATGTTAGATACCATAAAAAAATGGATAACATTGAGAACTTTATACAGAATAATACAATAGATGTTTCAGAATCCTTTAGCCACTGATGTTTTGCATTTAGAATTGACCAGCCAATGTCCTTTGTTGTGTCAGCAGTGTGCTAGGACTGACTTTAAAAATAAAAAATCTATACATAGTTTGCCATTAGAAAGCATGTCTTTGGAAACTCTTGATAAAACATTGTCGCAATTTAAAAATATAACTGCTTTACATGTTTGTGGAAACTATGGAGATATAATGGCTTATCCATTAATGGAAGAAGCATTAGAACTTATTAATCAATATAACATACCTGAAACAAGACTCTATTCAAATGGTAGTGGAAGGAATTCAAAATGGTGGAGACATCTAGGAAGTCATCTTAAAGGAAATTTAACATTTTCAATTGATGGTATGTCTGATACAAATCATATCTATAGAGTAAACAGTAAGTGGCAAAAAGTAATGAATAGTGCAGAATCATTTATTAGCACCGGCGGAAAAGCCATATGGGAGATGTTAGCATTCAAACATAATGAACATCAAATTGAAAAATGTAAACAGTTAAGTAAGCAAATGGGATTTGAAGAATTTCGTGTAAAACGACCTAGTAGATTTACAGTTTATGATACTCAAGGAAATGTTGAACCAGCAACTGTAAAAGAATACCAACACAAAAATAAAGATGTAGTTGGCCAGAAGCAAAAGATTATTTGCAAGTATAAACAGCAAAGATGGATCTTTGTAAGTTTTGAAGGAGATCTTTTTCCTTGTTGTTGGATGGGTGGACAAAAATATAAAATGAATCAAGACAATAATGAAATTTATCAATTGTTTAAAAAGTATGGAAATGATTTTTTAAGTTTAAAAAAATATACGGCAGAACAAATCTTTGAGCATCCTTGGTTTAAAAATGAATTAGAAAAGTCATGGAACGCAGATCCATATAAAGTTTGTACAAAACAGTGTTTAGAAAGTTTAAACAATCATCATGAGTTGCAATATGTATATTCATAATTTAAAACAACAACCAGATTTGGCTTTAGCTTCAAAGTTATTACATCTACAAGAAACAAAAATAGCAAAAGACAATCACAGGAATATAAGCAATTATAAAAATATAGTTAATGAAGTAACAAATTTTGATAGTTTTGAATTATTGTTAAACGACGATAGGCAGATAGTCGCATTCAGCGGATTATATAATAACAATTACTTTCCAAGTAATTGTGCTAGGATATGCAATAGAACATATTATAATCCAGATTTTAGAAGTAAGTCTCGTAGACCAAGATGGAGCGAAGACTATTTTATTCCTTATGAAATTGATAAAGCAAAAGAATTAGGATATGAATATGTTTTTATTAGCATAGAATTATTTTTAAGAAGAAGATCTCTAATAGATATTATTAAGTATCTTGAAAACAAGTATTCTTATAAATGGTTATTAGAAGATAAAATGTTTAACACTTGTAGACAGCACAATGACAAAGGAGATTATATAGGGTTGAATCCTAGTCATAAATGTTATCAAAATGTTTGTTATACACAGATAGTAGACAAACCTTTAAATCCCTTTACGTTGCCAAGTATAAGCATGGACGATTATAAAAAAGTTCATTCAAAAATGCAATACGAACGTCTTAAAGATTAAATTACTTTTTTATTTTTTATTCTAGTGGTTAAGTATTAGTGCTTATCTGATAATCAAGTATACAGGAGAACTACCATGGACAAGAACATTATAGAACAACTAAACGAAAAAGTAGAGTTACTAGAAGAAAAAATTGACAGAATGATTGATCTTTTAGAAATGAATCATGAATTTGATGACTACGAAGATGACTTCGAGTACGATGAAAATGATCATGATGAAGAAGACAATGACTTTGAAGATGAAGGTGATGACTTTGAAGATGAAGGTGATGACTTTGAAGATGAAGATGATTCTGAGTATGAAGATGAAAACGACGATTGGGAATCAGAAGACGAAGACAAAGACGACAAATAATTCTAACACTGGATCAGCATAGTTCTCTATGCTGACATCCAGTTCTTAAAACAACTATAAACTTTTTCACAACTTTCTTTATTATATTTTAGTGTAACACCTTTTTCGCTTGGGTAGTGATTTAGTAGTGAATAGTCTTCAGGAAAAGGACATGGAAAGTCAGTGTTTCTAAAAGATATAACTTCTGGAATAAAACGATCTTCTCCAGGCTTTAAAAATGCATGGTACCCTGGATAAGAGTTTAATTTAACATTATTATTAATCATTAGCTCACTATATTTTTTTGCTTGTTTAAATGTAGTCCAATCATCATCTTCACCAGTATGTATTTCTATATTTCTTGCTGAAAGCATTGATGCTGTAATTGGACTGAGCAAAGGATAAACAACAAAGCCAGGAGCATTAAATTTTGATTGTACAGTAAGAATAGTTGTACCACCAGCACTGATTCCTAGCAGTCTATCAACTTTAAAATTAATAGATAGCTTTAAAAGATCATCAGCCCTGTCGTGTATAGAAGGCCATTGTTCAACTTGGTGCCACCATTGTGATTTAACACCTCTGCTTGTAAAATGATCAACAATACAGACATTGTATCCATGCTCATAAGCAATAGTGGCAAAACGCCAATCAATAGAACTAATACCACCACTGCCATGACTTATAGCTAGTGTTGGTCTTGTTTTTTCATGCCTGTTGTAGATATGAATATAATTTTGATGTACTTCTATTTTATCCATGCGTTTAAAACTAGATGCCACCTTTCTTCTTTTGGATTGAAGTTTACAAAACTATGCGGTCTTGAAACATCAAACTCATAACAGTTTCCATCAGCAGGAACATGAATTAAATCTAATGTGTCTCCATAAACAAAATAAGCATGTGGATTAGTTTTTACTGCAATGTGATATCTTATTTCGTTATCACCATCTTGATGCATACTGTAAGTTCTTTTAGGAGGAACTCTCATAAGTCTCATTCTAGTTACTGGTAATGGAAAATTTTTATAGATATCATAAAAAATACTGTCTTTCCATTCAGGTAAAAACTCTGTAAACTCATGTTCATCTAAGCCATACATCTTTGCTTCAGGATGTAGTTTGTTACCTGTTCCTTGATCTGGGTCAGCTTTGTGATCTTTAGTGTTAAGAAAACATAACTGATTATGCCCTGGAAAAGGATATTGTTCCAAAAACTTTTCAGTACTAGCAAGAAGATCTTTAGTGTTCTGGGCCGAGAACTTCTTCACTAACTTTAGTTTCTTTGTCAAGGTTTCTGATGTCATCATGATTATGTACTTCTTTCATTATTTTTACCATTTCTGGATTGTTTCTTAATTTTATATAATCTTGCATATATTTATCGCTGTCATCACCAGCATATGATTTTGGTAATCCAACTTCAATCATCTTGTGATGGAATCTATAAAATCTTTCTATTCTTGTTGCATAGTTATTATCTTTGTACCACCAACTTGCTGTGAAATCTTTATCAGAGATTAACTGACTGTATTCAACACCAAAGTGTCCTGGGTCATTTCCTAAAGGTGATCCTGGTAATATTCTTGTTGGATTGTTTAAGTTTATATCTATGATATTATCAAGTTTAGAAATGTATTCTAAAAGATCTAATGTTTCTTTAAAGTCTTCTTCTGTTTCAGTTGGATAGCCAACCATTAACAATGGAACAACTTTGATATCAACTCGTTGACATTGTTCTAAAGTGTATCGAAGACTGTCATTATCAAACTTTTTCTTCATGTCATATCTAACTTTTTCACTGCCACTCTCAATACCTATGCTAACTAAACCTAATCCTGTTTCACTCATTAGGTCATAAAATTCAGGACTCTGTTGTTTTTTATTTCTACAAATGTATTGTCCGTGCCATTCTAGTTTTTTCTTGTTTGATCTTGTGTAACCATTTTTATAAAGTGTTTGGCACTTTTCTTCTAGTATATGTAAGTTACCATTTAATAAACTATCTGTAAATCTAAATTTATCAATACCATATTTTTCATAGTTGTCAATCATTTCTTCAGCAATAAACTTTCCAGTTTTGCTTTTAAATATAGGCCATAGACTTTCAACATCGCAAAAAGTACATTTACGAACACAACCTCTACTACCTGTCATGTAGACCCACCCGTTAGGACCTGGTGTGTTGTTGTCATATTGTAAATGTTTTTTTGGATAAAGATCAAAATCAACATCTTCATAATTAGGTTTTATTAGTCTTAGTTGTTTAGTTCTGGGATCAGTTTCCCAGTTATTAATTCCTGGACCTGACTTACCATTAATATAATCAGTTAAGATAAATTCTGATTCACCAAACATCCAATCATCTATTGAATTAGATTCTTTAAGTTTACCAAACCATTCTTCACATTGCACTTGATTTCTTATGCTAACACCTGGCCCACCAATGTGTATTTTTGTATTTGGCAGTCTTTCTCTTATAATCTTAGATATGTTTTCTATTGGAAAGTATTGGAATATACTAAACACACTCATACCAACTACACGTGGTTGATACTTTACAATGTTTTCTTCTATACATTCTATAACATGAGGCTCCAATATGTGCCAATTATCTTTGATACCTTTTTCACTGACCCATGTCCAATCATTGTAACTCCACCAATGTCCATAACCAAGTGGTTGTAGCTTTCTCCATAAGTCAATATTCAAGTCATAGCATCTGCTAGACAGTCCATCAGCTTCTGTAGTAGCCTTTAACAAACCAAGAGCAATTGAAGGTGCTCGTAAATCCATCTTTGGTATATTGAATATTAAGTAATCAATCATGTAGTAATTATAGCAAATTCCTGTTTCTATTGCAATATTTATTAGTAATAAATACCTATAACGGAGAATAAATCAAGAATGCGTTCATCTTTATTAAGATTAAAAACCTGGGGTAAGTCGCCATTACATCATTTAAACCTTGCTGAAAAGTCAGTAAACTGGATTTATGATCCTGAAGAAAAAGACCAATTTTATTATCACATTGGTAAAAAGCAAACTAAAAGCACAATGACAAGTCTTGGATGGACAGCTGAAAATGTAATCTATTCATTGAATACACAAAGCTATCGCAGTGACAGTTTTGAAAATTATAAAAACATTAAAGTTATCACAGCTGGTTGCAGTCAAACATTTGGTATTGGTATAAATGAACAATCTCTATGGACAAAGAGATTATGTGATTGGCTTGATTGCTCACATGTTAATTTAGGTATTCCTGGAACTGATTGGGTAGCAATTGGAAAAAGGTTATCGTGGTGGATACCAGAATTAAAACCTGAAATAGTTTGTATATATGCACCGCCAACTCATAGATTTTCTTGGTGGGCAATATCACAGGATACAGAATACTCAACAACAAATTACAGTGAAGAAGAATTATTAAAAGCTACAATTAATAATAGACATGTTGATCCAGGATTGACACCTGTTAAGTATCCTTTGTTAATTGATATACTTGATGATATAAATGTGGATTACTATAGAAACTCATCAATGGAATATATTTTAAGCCTGTGTAAATATTTTAATGCAGAGTTGTTTGTAATAACAAGAGATGAACACACAGAACTAGGATTAAGAATAGAAGGTGATCTAGCAAGAGACCTTTCTCATCATGGAAGAAAAACACACAAGAACATATATGAAAGATTTAAGGAAAAAATAGATAACAAGGAAACGTTTTCTAGTCGAAAAAATTGGAACAACTCAAAGTTTGCGAAAAGGTAGACAACAGTTATCTAACTATGTTATATTTTAGCTATGAATAATGATTTAAAATGGAGTGAATATGATTTTACTAAAATCCCATTTGAGGACCTTACTCGTGTGGGTCAAAGAACGATGCTTTACAGAGACATGTTTACTGTTA
>MDTG01011032.1_pt1 | contig 16480 bp, 18 predicted proteins | sample 811421 | NCBI WGS metagenome assembly MDTG01 (sample SAMN05326645, study PRJNA326480) | marine metagenome | isolation source: seawater | place: Pacific Ocean: South East | collected 2011
ACCAAAATATAGTGTGTCGAATCGGGCTTCTCTTCGCGTGAAAGCAAAAAGTTAAGGGGCACGGGGTTAGATAGGCATATTTCTACTGCAAAAAGTGCAAATAGTGCAAATTATATAAATAACTGTATATTTATCAGCTAAATAAAACGTTTGCACTCTTGGTTAACGCCTAAAGTAAAGTGCAAATTTAGGAACGATAGTGCAAATTTATAGAAATTTAAGAGAAAGGGAGTTACGGCATGGCTTGGTGGGGCTATTTAATAGTGGCGGTTTTTTATACTGTTTCAACGGTGTATTTGACCAGCTACATTAAGAAAAAGGCAAAGGACTTGGCTACGAAAGAGAACTTAGAAAATTTGAAATTACAATTACATGAAACAACTGTTTTAACGAAGAGTATTGAACAGCATATCACTTCAGATGTTTGGGTTGCTCAGCAAAGATGGCAGATCAAGAAAGACTTTTATTCAGATGCTCTTGCAAAGTTCGAAACGATTGTTGATGGTCTTAGACTCATAGAATTAAGTGTAAGAGGCAGCGATGATAATTATGAAGCTGCACCTAGTTCTAAAATAAAAGAGAAAGAGCAGGCAATAACTAGAGCTAACACAGAACTTGAACATCAGTTACAAACAGTTGGTGTTTTGTTTTTAGATAGCGTAGTGGTTGATGGAATTAACAATTATCTAAATGCTGAACGAACTAGACGTGGGAGATTGGAGCAAGAGCTTCTAGATCCTACTTCCTCCGAAAAAATTGAGATTGGAGAGCAACTTTATAATTATTCATCGTATTTAAGCCACCAGCTAAGTGAATGCTCGAAGGCTCAAGACCTGCTAAGGAAATTCGCAAGAGAGGACTTACAGGTTATCTGGAAAAGTAAAAGTATTGCTAACGCAAACTCAATTAAGTAAGGAAATGACTAATGGAAAAATTAAGGGCAACTACGTTTAAAGGTTCCTCTGAATCATTTTGCGAAGTATTGGACGAAGCTCAGCTTAAATATAACAAAGTATTTCATCTATCTGAAAGCGTAATAGCCTCAGGATTAACCATAGAGATTATATTACACGGCGGCTTTGGAGCACTGGCTGTGGCTTGTTTGGCGTGGGTTCGTTATAAGAAAAATAGGCGTATCAATATCAGAACGAAAGAAGGTACCAGTGTTTGGCTAGAAGGTTATTCAGCAGAGGACGCGACAAAAATATTGGAGCAAGCAGAAAGTATCGCTGTTATAGAGACAGGACCGAATGAAAGCTCGAAAGAACATGAAGAAAAATAATACCGTTTCGCTATATATAGTTAATTTTTTATAATCACCAGCGATACCTCAATTATATGAGGCAAAGCAAGTTAATTGGTGCTACATTTGGTGCTATAAATGGTTAATTGCCTTTAAAATAACCAATTAAATCAGTTGTTTGGATTTGTTTTTTAACTTCGGCCCCGGCACCATTTCTTAGTTTCAAATTCCAAACTAGCTTAAATATTCAATTCGCTATGAATTACTATGGTAAAATCCATAAAAATTTTGGCTAAGACCTACTATCTTGAATTCAGTTATGTCATTGCGTTTAGATGAGTTATCTCGTGCTGAACGTCCCTTTCACGCCCGTGGTAGTAAAGTAATTCGCTGCGATGCGTGTTTGCTTCCAGCGCAAAATTGTATTTGCGAATTTAAACCTGAAGCTGGCACAGACGTGGCGGTTTTGTTTTTAATGTACAAAGGCGAGTACTATAAACCTACCAATACAGGTCGTTTGATAGCGGATGTGGTTAAAGACAACCATGCGTTTTTGTGGAGACGAACCGAACCTGATGAAGCGCTACTGAAACTGTTAAGCGACGATAAATATTTTCCCATTGTGGTATTTCCACACGAATATGCTGCAGTTGAACGTTGTATTGACGCTCCACCATTGAATACCGGCAAAACGTTACTATTTATCTTTTTGGATGGTACGTGGCGTGAAGCTAAAAAAATGTTTTCGAAAAGCCCTTATTTACATTGCTTGCCAGTACTTGGCGTAAGCAGTGAAGTGGCATCGGATTATTTATTGAGAGAATCAACACATGCATTTCAACACTGCACCGCAGAAGTTGGGATAAGTGTCTTGGCGTTGGCTGAACAAAAAAAGGGGGCGGAAACTTTGGCCCACTATTTCAGTGTTTTCAGGCGGGAGTACCTTAAAGGGAAACCCCACTTACAACACAAACTCGCATTTGCAGAAGCGCAGGTTAAAGAAAACGTATAAAAAGCGTCACTTTTATTTGCGAAAGTATTGTTTTACATCCACTATTTTAACTTAACAAAACATGGAGAAAGCGAATGGCATCAGTTACTTTTCAAGGTAATGCAGTTTCAACTATTGGTCAGCTACCAGAAGTTGGCGCGAAAGCACCTGACTTCACTCTAGTGAAAGCAGATTTGGGCGAAGTAACACTGTCTGAGCTTGCGGGGAAAAACATTGTTCTAAATATTTTTCCTTCAATCGATACCGGTACGTGCGCTATGTCGGTTCGTAAATTTAATGAGGAAGCGGCAAAACTAGATAATACCACTGTTATTTGTGTTTCAGCAGATCTACCGTTTGCGGCTGGGCGTTTTTGCGGTGCTGAAGGTATTGAAAACGTACTTACAGGTTCTACATTCCGCTCAACCTTCGGCGATGACTACGGCGTAACGTTTGAGTCAGCGCCGCTTACCGGTCTACTTTCCCGTTCGGTTGTTGTTATTGATACTGAAGGCAAAGTTGTTTACACAGAACAAGTTGCTGAAACAACAGAAGAGCCAAACTACGATGCAGCTATTGCTGCACTAAGCGAATAAAGCACCGCCAAATTAAAAACGGCAGTTGTGATAAGGCACTCAATTAACTGAGTGCCTTTCAGGAGAAATAACATGTCTTCGGTTTTGCTTTCAGTAGCTGAATTAGCCAGTTCAATGCAACAAAAGCCCATTACGCTTTTACGCGCACTCATGGACGATCCCGTTTCGAAAACACCGGATACGCGAAAAGCGATGGTGTTACCCGCATCAGTTGATTTTGATTTAGACAGTGAAGGAAGCGATCACACCACGGGTTTTCCCCACAGCATGCCTTCAGCCGAAGACCTTGCAATTTATTTGGGGAATCAAGGTGTAACGGCCAATACACCAATCGTTGTATACGATACACGAGGTATTTATACCGCTCCTCGAGTGTGGTGGATGCTCAAAGCATTAGGCCATAGTGATGTCTACCTATTAAACGGTGGTCAACCCGCATGGGAAAATGCCGGCTTACCTGTTTCTGAACAACAGCAGTACGGAAAGTTAACGTATCAGGCCACGCCGCGCCCGGGTTGGTTCTCAAACTCTAGCGCTGTTTTGCAGGCGCTAAATACTGATGCGCAGCTTGTGGATGCGCGCAGTAGTGCGCGTTTTAAAGGTGAAATTTCAGAACCGCGCAAGGGGGTAAGAGCAGGGCACATGCCGGGTGCGTTCAATGTTCCTTTCGATACACTACTCAAAAACGGTCATTTTCTGCCCGTAAGCGAACTAGAAAACGTATTTAAGGGGGCTCATATCGATTTGCGAAAACCTATTATATGCACCTGTGGCTCGGGAGTAACGGCCTGTATTATTGGTGTCGCTGCGCTTATGTGCGGCGCAACACAAGTGTCTGTTTACGATGGCTCATGGTCAGAGTGGGGCGCAGGTACACACTATCCTGTGGTAACAGACGAATAAAAAAAGCGCTCACCTTAACAATGCGTATTTCACCGTTAAACATATCGGTTTACAATTACTCACCCATTATTTAAATGCAGAGAAAGATGGACTGACATGCCTGCTGATAATACCTTAACGAACCCTAAAATTGTTGTGCTTACTGGGGCGGGTATCTCTGCCGAATCAGGGCTAAAAACGTTTCGAGATAACGACGGGCTTTGGGAAAACCACCGCGTTGAAGAAGTGGCCACACCTGAAGCCTTTGAACAAAACCCAAGCTTAGTCTATCGCTTTTACAATGCCCGCCGCGCCCAGCTTCAGCAAGATGATGTACAACCCAATGCTGCGCACCAAGCGTTAGCTAAATTGGAACAAGCGTTGGGCGACGATCTCATGGTAGTTACACAAAACGTTGATGACTTGCACGAGCGCGGTGGCAGCAAGTCGGTTTACCATATGCACGGCAAACTTCTGTCGGCCCGCTGCGCCATTTCGCAGCAGTCTTTTGTGTGGCGCGATAGCTTTGATCACACTACAAAGTGCCCTTGTTGTCATCGAGTAACATTGCGACCCGATATTGTGTGGTTTGGTGAAATGCCCCTGTATATGGACGAGATATACACGGCGTTAGCCCAAGCTGACATTTTTATTGCTATTGGTACATCGGGCAACGTGTATCCGGCTGCAGGTTTTGTTCAGATCGCGAAAGAGTCGGGTGCATACACGATTGAAGCAAACCTAGCGCCGGGCGCAACCAATGCGTTATTTGACCAATCGTTAACAGGGCCGGCTTCTCAAATAGTACCTGAATGGGTAAATGAACTACTATCAAATTATGCGCTGTAGGGGGCGCAACGCATGCAGTATATGAATGAATTTCTCACCATCGCACTAGTACACCTTGTTGCTGTTGCAAGTCCAGGGCCCGACTTTGCCGTTGTGGTGCGCAATAGTGTTGCTTACGGTCGTCGCACCGCCATGTTTACTAGCGTGGGAATTGGTTTAGCCATTTTACTTCACGTTGCTTATTCGCTTGTTGGGTTAAGCGTGGTTATTGCTACTACCCCATGGCTATTTACAACGTTTAGCTATGCCGCCGCCGCCTATTTACTTTACCTTGCGTTCGGTGCGCTAAGAAGTGGCCCGGTGAAGCAAAACGAGGTAGTGAACTCAGAAAGCAAAACATCGCAAATTTCAGTGAAACGTGCGGTGTGGATGGGCTTTCTCACTAATGGGCTTAACCCGAAGGCAACGCTTTTCTTCCTGTCTCTTTTTACCGCTATTATCAGCATTGAAACCCCATTTAGCGTTAAGCTTGGTTATGGCATTTATTTAGCGATTGCTACTGGGCTTTGGTTTTGCTTTCTTTCATATTTACTTAGCACTAGCAAGGTTGCCGAGCTTATTGGTAAAAAAGGTTACTGGTTAGACCGAGCTATGGGCGTACTTTTAGTAGGGTTAGCAGCAAAACTAGTATTAGGTTAACTTTTGTTTACCATACAAACAGGCATTTGTTTTTGTGAATTGGTATAATACCGCCGATTTCCCAAAAATATATGAGAGTTGTGTGAGAGACGTAAATCCTGACCGCCTGAACAGTACGTTAGCTAAACAGTATGTATTTGATATTAAAGGGCTATTGCGCCGTGCTGCGGGTTTAACCAAAGCTAACTTTTCTTCGTTATTACAAGGCAGCGTTGTTCTGTTCTTAACCTTCGTTGTGTTAGGGGTTTTTGCGCAGCAGTACATTACGATAAACGACGACGGAACATACGTTTTTGAACACCAGTCTATCATTGAAATTGTCGCTATCTGTATAGTCGCGCCCTTGCTGACAGGCCTGTATATGATGGGGGTCTTCGTTGCCCGTGGTGTCAAAACATCGGTGTTTACGGTATTTCAGTTTTTTCCGCTTTTATTGCTGTTAGCTCTCACTCAACTCGTTAATAGCATACTGGTACAACTTGGTGTGGTGCTGCTTATTCTGCCTGGCGTTTACTTTTATCTCGCCTCGTCTTTTTCGCTGATGTTAGTTGCCGATAGGAAGCTAACACCGATTAGCGCCATCATTCTCTCTTGCCGCGTGTTTAATGCTTATTGGGCACAAATAGCCAGCATATTTGGGGTGTTCTTTTTACTGTTTGCGACAGTGCCGTTAACCTTCGGTTTCTCGCTTATTTGGGTACTTCCCTTTTATTTTAGTACAATGGGTTTGCTTTATCAGGAACTAATAGGCGAACAAGGAGTGGGCACGGAAGCATCTGAAAATGATGTAAATGAGTCGAGCTTTGATGCATAAACGTGAAACATTCAAAATTGTTCTTATAACGCTAGGGGTGCTGGCGGTCATTGTTATTAACGCCATTATCTTTACCGAAGACGAACCTGATATTTTAGCAATACCCCAAACGACAAAGGCGACAAAGCCAGTTCCAGATTTCTCTGTTTACACCAATGTCAAAGAGAAAAAGGAAGCGTTTTTTGATTATCTACGCCCCGAAGTAGAAAAGCAAAATGCCTATCTCTTAACCCTTAGGCACTATGTGCAAACACTTTATAGAAAGGCATTGGCAGATGAGCCTTTAACTGAAGAAGATGTTGCAAGACTTGAGTGGCTTGAAGAAGAATATCGAGTAAAAGCAACTCAGCCCCTTAAAACCAAGTTGTTAGCGCTACTGCAAAAAATTGATGTATTGCCAGCAGAATTAGTACTAGTTCAGGCGGCGAACGAGTCTGCGTGGGGTACGAGCCGGTTTGCCAGAAAAGGGTACAATTTCTTTGGATTGTGGTGCTTCTCAAAAGGGTGTGGTTTTGTGCCAAGCCGACGAAACGACGGCGCTTCTCACGAAGTGGCTAAATTCGACAGCTTGTCGAGAGCGACCTATACCTACATGCGAAATTTAAACAGACACGACGCCTATGCCGATTTAAGAGAAATTCGCAGTCGATTAAGGGCGAACCAAATACCTATTACTGGAGTGGCATTGGCGGAAGGGCTAATGAACTACTCAGAGCGCGGAGCCGCTTATGTGGAAGAGCTTCAAACAATGATTCGATTTAACGAGGAGTTTTTATCCGAATGAAACGCGCTGCCTTATTTTTAGCTTCATCCCTACTTGTCGGTTTTGGCATCTCACCGGTAGCTGCAGAAACGATTGACGTTGAGTACAGTCGTTTCTATAGCCATGTTAAAAAACTGGATAACGAAGATACACAAGCGCTTCAATTTGCGTTTGGTTTTGTACGCGTAGGCGAAGGGCGCCTCTGTGAAGTTAATGGCGCAGCTATAGTGACTGATAAGAAAACGATGGCACTTACTGTAAGTGAAGAAGGGCGCTTTACCGTTCCCACCGAAAAAGCCCTGAAGCTAGCCAACGCACTGGTGCGCATTGATTTAGGCGAACGAGCCAATGTGTGCGATATGTCGGTTCAACTTGAAACAAAACCGGAATACCTAAAGCAATATTATACAAAAGATGACCTTACGTTTTTGTACGGGCAATACGAAGCTTTCTTTAATGAAATGGGGAGTTTTTTGTCTTTCATGATGCCTTCTGTAAAAGGCTTAATGATTCAATTTGACGATAAGAATTTAGATTTTATTACCCCGCAAGGTGTACAGATAAATAATGGCGTATTGCACCTTGAACAAGAGTGGATTGATGGCGCAAAAGGATTGACTTTGCCTCATGCGCCCCTTCGTGTTACGGCTATGGCGTCAAGCTAGTTATTACGTAAGTAACTGATACCTAATCTGTTCGGCTAAACGCGCGATGGTCTCTTCTCCCTTCGCGCACAGCTCTTCAGCTCTGTGAAACTCCATAATACCCACGTCTGTCAACTGAGGTTCAATTAAGATATCCGGCGGATCGCCAGCCAGACGAGAGCGTGTAACGCGCGCCTGCAGGATCTCTAATGAACTGCTCATCACGCTCATTATGCCCGGTGGGTTGCGCTTGTTTACCTTGACAGGAACTTCGGTGAACTCTTCTTCTACTTTATCGATAACATCTGCGGCAATACCTTCTTCGGTTTTAACGTTTTTGGCTGCATCGGCGTTAGGCTCTTCTTTATCCTCGATACTTTTATCATCTTGTTTACTGTCGGGGGAAAACCATTGACGCAATACGTTTTGGCTTTTGGTAAAAAAGTCTTCGGTCTTACGCTGATTTTCTTCGTGATCCTGTCTTAACTTTTCAAGGCGAAGAGGCCTAAAGTCGGCATTTAGGTTAACCGCGATGACAAAATCTGCGCCTAATTGACGGCACAAATTGACAGGAACAGGATTTACGACCGCACCGTCGACTAACCAACGGTCTCCATGAGCTACGGGCGCAAAGAGGGCAGGAATAGCGCAAGATGCTTGAATGGTATCGCCAATAGGACCTGAGTTAAACACCACTTCACGACCTGTGTATAAGTCAGTAGCCACGGTCGCAAAAGGTTTAATCATATCTTCATAGCTAGATTCACAAAACTCGCTAGCAAGCTTGTCAAAAACCTTTTGTCCGCTAGCTATGCCACCACGCCTAAGCCCAACTCCCATAAGAGCAAGCACTTGCCAGTCGCTTAATGAACACGCCCACTCTTTTAAGCCTTCCAGCTTGCCACTTGCATAGGCAGCACCAACATAAGCGCCAATGGAGCAGCCGGCAACAACGTCTATTTTAACGCCCAGCTTTTCTAAGGCTTGAATGATACCTATATGGGTCCAGCCTCGTGCTGCACCAGCGCCTAACGCAAGTCCTATTTTCATCTATTTAGGTTCCACAATGTTTACCACTTCAATCGCGCTTTCTTCGGTTGCTAAAGCAGCGTTGCTGTTTGTGGTAAAAGAAGGTTGATCAAATCCAATGTCGCCATCTTCAACGGGGCCATCTTGGGTGGTAATACCTTTAAAATCGTACAAGTTGTTATCTACTAAGTGAGATGGCGCTACATTTTGAAGAGCGCTAAACATTGACTCTATTCGGCCCGGAAAGCGTTTGTTCCAGTCTTGAAGCATGGCTTTAATATTTTGTCTCTGTAAATTCTCTTGGGAACCGCATAGGTTGCAAGGAATAATAGGAAACTCTACGGCTTGTGAATATTTTACGATGTCTTTTTCTGTACAGTAGGCGAGCGGACGAATAACGATATGCTCGCCATTATCGCTGACTAGTTTTGGCGGCATGGACTTCAGCTTTCCGCCGTGAAACATATTTAGGAAAAAGGTTTCCAACATATCGTCACGGTGGTGACCAAGGGCTATTTTTGTTGCGCCGAGTTCTTTTGCGGTGCGATATAAAATACCGCGGCGCAGTCTTGAACAAAGTGAACAGGTGGTTTTACCTTCAGGAATTTTATCTTTAACAATAGAGTAGGTGTCTTCTTCTACAATTTTGTAATCAACACCAATACGCTCTAGATATTCAGGCAATACATGCTCAGGGAACCCTGGTTGCTTCTGGTCAAGGTTTACCGCAACTATGTCGAAGTGAATAGGCGCAATCTTCTTTAAAAACAATAAAATGTCCAGCATGGTGTAACTATCTTTACCGCCAGATAAACACACCATGACTTTGTCATTGTTTTCAATCATACCGAAATCGCCTATGGCTTTACCCACATTGCGGCGAAGGCGCTTCTGAAGTTTGTTGAAGTTGTACTTTTGCTTACTTTGCGCTGCGTTTAGTAGCGACGCATCAGCACTGCTTGTGCCTAAACTCATAATTAACTAGCTTGGTTCGTGATAAAGCAAGCATTATACAATAAAGGGCCTTTTCTAGACCATGCCTGTATTCTTAAATTTACGCATAAAAGGTTGCTCGTAAGGTTAATGGCATCACACACTTAACGGCGACTCGAATCCGTCTGGCTTGATAGCCAATACGTCACAATTTAGCTCATCAATAACATGCTCCGCCGTGTTCCCAATAAGCGCGGCAGAAAGACCAACACGGCCTACAGTGCCTATAATGACGAGTTCGGCGTCTAATGTCTTTGCCACTTGTGGAATGACTTTTTCAGGTAGCCCTTCTCTGACAACACATTTTTCATCTGCAATGCCGTACTTTAACGCATGGCTTTTCATTTCTTTCTTATGATGATTTTTTACCGCGTCATGATAGGTATCAGGGTCAAATTCGGGCACCTCGATAGCAATATTAAGTGGCGTAGAAGGGAAGCTATTGACTAAATTAACCTTACCTTTTAGCAAGGCCGCATAATCATTGGCGATAACGGTAATCTTGTCGTTAAGCGCAGCATGTTCTTCGTCTTCACTGCCGACGTTTACAGCGGCAATGATCTCGCCGCCTTCTGGCCAATCATGCTCTTTAACTAATAAAACGGGGCGCGGACACTTACGCATTAAATGCCAATCGGTAGGTGTAAAAATAACGGAAGCCAGGTCGTCATGCTTTTTAGTGGCTTTTACAACAAGGTCAATTTGATTCTTAAGTGTGTAATAGATAATCGATTCGTAGGCACGATTGTTCCATTCAACCACGATGTCAGTTTCACCGAAGCCTTGTTCTTTAAGCTGCCCAGAGAGCCATTTAGCATGCTCATTGGTAACAGCATCTCGCATGGCTTCTCGCTCATCTGGACTTAACATAGTGGTCATATCATAAGACAAGTCGTAAACCACCATAATCGCAGTTACAGAGGCCCCGGTCTTTGATGCTAATTCATAAGCGCGACTTAACGCGGGCTGGTTATCTCGCTCGGCATCGACTACCGCAAGGATTCGTTTACACTCAATCATAACTCCCCCTAATACGAAGTTTGGTCGTGGCTGTGTGAACGGTAACGTTCAACAGTAACTTGTACTAACTATAAACGACAATGTGGAAAACGTAAGTTGTTTTAGATCAAGTATTTTATATTGCAAGGCAAGCAACAATGTATAGCGTCATTGCCAATAATGGGAAAAAAGGGTTATGGGAGTAGGAGTATAAAGCGCGCTGAATGCGCGCTTTTAGGAAGATAACCCTATTTAACCGAGTTAGACCACATTAGCCGTTACACACTATACTCGGGCCGTTAAGCACTTCTAGCTTGGTATTAAGGCGTTCAAAGTCCACAATCGTAATAAGTTTACCTTCAACTTTAATAATATCTTCTTTTTGGAAACGACTTAATAAGCGACTGATGGTCTCTATCGTTAAGCCAAGATAGTTACCTATCTCGTTACGCGTCATCGTAAGGTGAAATTCTCTGTGTGAAAAACCGCGTTCTTCAAAACGCTGAGATAAATGAGAGATAAAATACAAAAGGCGTTCTTCAGCCGTGCGTTTGTTGAGAAGCATGATCAAATCGTGATCATGTTTAATCTCTGCACTCATAAAGCTCATAATTTGATGGCGTAATTTAGGAAGCTGCATCGACATTTCGTCAAGCGTTTCGTAGGGCAACTCGCACACCATGGCGGTTTCTAGAGCCATTGTGTAACTTTGGTGCTTGTTTTCTCGAAGGGCATCAAAGCCAATGATGTCACCGGGAAAGTGAAACCCCGTTATTTGCTCTTCACCTTCAGAGTTAGTCACAAACGATTTAAATGACCCGGTTCTTACTGCATATAACGACTCAAACTTATCGCCGGTTTGAACAAGGGTATCACCTTTATGAAGGGGCTTTTTGCGCTCTATGATATCGTCGAGAGACTCTATTTCTGTCTTATTCAATGCAACAGGTAAACAGAGGTGACTGAAACTACAGTTCTGACAATGTATTGAAAATTCGCTTCCTTTGCTCATAAGACTGACTCTCTTAATGTACACATGATTATAGTACACGCATTTTCACATGAATGCGCCATAAATTAGATAAGTGGCATATATGGCCATTATCACAGCTATGACTTGTCTCACATAGCTGTGCTGAAAGCTTTGAACAAGATACTGGCTACCGGCACTTGCGGCTAACAGTGTGGGTAACGTTCCCAAACCGAAGAAAAACATAATGCCAGCGCCTTGCAATGCATTACCCGCTGCCAGAGACCAGGTTAGCGTTGAATAGACCAATCCACATGGTAGCCAGCCCCATATAAAGCCGTAGGGAACCGCGCTTAACGGCGTTTTGAAAGGAAGAAATCGTTTTGATAAAGGCTGAAGCTTTGCAAACAGGCCTTTGCCCGCGTTTTCTAAGACCGATAAACCCGTCCACCATTTCCCTAAGTAACAAGCGAGTAAAAGCAACATGATGCCGCTTAGAAGAGAGAGGGCATAATTAGCAAGCGGTACGAAGTCAGCAGCTATTTTTCCAAGCGCACCGGTAATGGCCCCTGCTAGTGTATAGCTAGTAATGCGTCCCATGTTGTAGGCGAGGGTGTAGGGCAATGCCGATGCCCCCTTTGGCGATACCATTCTAAGCGCTGCAACAATACCGCCGCACATGCCTACACAATGTACGCCTCCTGCTAAACCTATAAGAAAGGCAGAAAAGTAATTAATCCCGTCCATTATCTTCTTGGCTTTTTGCTGCCTTATCTTCTTGTATTTGTTTGCGCTGTTCGGCCAGTTTTTTCTCTTCTGGCGATAAGTCATCGTCAAAAAGAATGCTATAGCCTTGGCGGTCTAAATCCTCGAACTGATTGGTTTTTACCGCCCAAAAGAAAATGACAATAGCGACTGCCACAATAATGATGGCGATAGGAATTAATACGTAAATAATACTCATGCTATTTGCTCAAAAGTCGCGTTGAGTTTGTAACTACAATGATACTGCTTAATGACATACCCACAACCGCCATCCATGGAGAAAGTAAACCAGACACGGCGAAAGGCAATATTAAAAGGTTGTATCCCACAGCCCAGCCGATGTTTTGTCTTATTTTCTGTTTCACTTGATGTGAGGTTTTAATTAGCGCTGGTACAGATAACAGTTGATCGCCCAGCAATATAACGTCAGCAGCCGTTTTGGCAACGTCCGTTGCGTTACCCACTGCAATGGCAACATCTGCACTGGCAAGTACAGGTGCATCGTTAATGCCGTCGCCCATCATCATTACTTTGGCTCCCCCTTGCTGCATTTGCTGAACCGCTTCGTATTTTTGTTCAGGTGTTAAGCCGCCTTTCGCCGTTTTTATGGGCAAAGGCGCGGTTAGCGTATCAACGTTTTGTTGGGTGTCACCACTTAATACCGCAAGGGTATGGCTTTGCGACAAGATATCTAGAGTTTCATGGGTATCGTCACGAAGGGTGTCACGTACTTCAAAAGCAGCAATGATTTGCCCTTTTACTGTTAAAAATACATTGGCTGATGGGTAAGTATCTGATGATGGTAAGTTAGCCAGGCTAAATGCGGCAGAGCCCATTGAAAAATGTGTATCATTGATTACACCGCTAATGCCACCCCCAGGCGTTACGGTAAAATTATCCACCTTGTGTGATACCTTACCGTTAAAGGCCTTCGCGATTGGGTGTTCGGAACGAGCTTCAAGCGCGCAGGCTATCGCCATAGCGCTTTCGCTATCAATTCCGTCAGCAAACCACGCATTGGAAATCGTGAACTTGCCTTGAGTCAGGGTGCCGGTTTTATCCAATGCTATGGTGTCGATATTAGTGATCTGCTCGAGGGCGTCGGCGCGTTTTAGCAAAATGCCTTGGCGGTTTAATTTCGCCATAGCGCAGGTTAGCGCTGAAGGCGTGGCTAAACCTAACGCGCAAGGACAGGTTGCTACCAGCACAGATATAGTGATCCAAAAGGCATCGTCACTGCCGTTTACGTACCAAAACCCGTAAGTTAACGCTGAGATAACCAGTACGGCGCTCACGAAATAACGGGAAAAGTTATCGGCTAATTGTGCCGCTTTAGGCTTACTCGCCATAGCGCTTGCCTGAAGGCGGACAATTTGATTTACCAACGCATTTTTAAGTGTCTGAGTAACTTTTACCGTTAATGTGCCGTCCTGACAAACAGTACCGCCATAAACGGTGCTATTGGCTGACTTTCGCACCGGATTGAATTCGCCGGTAAGCATCGACTCGTCAACGGCAGCGCTCCCTTGTGTTACCAAACCGTCTATGGGAATGGTTTCCCCTGGCTTAACCAGCACAATGTCATCTATTTTTAACTGCTTTGCTAAACATTCTGTTACGCTGTCGTTAGCTTCTAGCTTAGTGGCAGACACAGGCACGTATTGCATCATATTGGCGGATATTTGCGCAGCACGTTGACGGCTGCGATGCTCTAAAAAGCGACTGAGTAGCAACAAAAAGATGAACATACAGATCGATTCGAAATACACTTCACCTTGCTCTAGTACCGTAGAGCGAATTCCCGCAATATAGGTGCCGAAAATAGCCAGTGAGACCGGCACATCCATATTAACTGTTCTTGCACTTAGGGCTTTTGCTGCGCCTACATAAAACGTACTGCCTGAATAAAGCACTACAGGGGTGGTAAGTGTCAGGGCTACCCAGTAGAAATACTGACGAGTTTCAAGTTCTATAGCCCCGAACCAGTCGAAATAAAGCCCGGTCATTAGCATCATCACCTGCATAGTCATGATGCCGGCAAGCCCCAGTTTTTTTAAAAATGTTTTTTGTTCTCGCTTATAGCTGGCTTCGTGTTCATCGGGGTGGAAAGGCGAGCCAACGTAGCCGATTCGTTTGAGCGTAGAAAGAATTTGGCTAAGTTTGATTTGAAATGGAGACCAAGTAACCAGTGCGCGGCGCTCTTGTACGTTGACCGCCACTTGCTTTATGCCTTCTACCTTAGACAGCTGCTTTTCAATAAGCCAGCCACAAGCAGCACACGTAATACCCTCAAGGGTCAGTTGAATTTGTTTATCTTGACCTTCCTCGAACACAAATTCTTCTTGCAGTGACGGGTCGTCATAAACTTTTAATTTATCGAGGGTCTCAAGAATCCCATCGTCAGATTTTTGCGCAGGCTCAGTTCTGAATTGATAGTAGTCTTCAAGCCCGTTGTCTACGATTGCTTCGGCAACAGCTAAGCAGCCTGGGCAGCACATATCGCGCTGCTGACCTAGAATAACTGTATTAAACTTTCCTTCCTCGTGACTCGCAATGGGCAGGCCACAGTGATAACAGTCGTGCGTGGCCATTATGGATTGAATTTCATTTTGCCAGCGTGGGGAAGGTAGAGGATATTTTGAATTTTCCAGCTATCGTCAATAGGCGTAAGTGAGACCCGCCACTTGCCGTCGAGGCTTTCTTCAACATACCCTCGGTAGATACCACTAGCATCGCGGCTAAGTAGTACGCTGACATCACGCTCTTCAAGCGTTACATGATAGAAGTTAAGTTTCACCGCATTGCCGTCTTGTGGAATGCCAGAGTGAAACTCAAGGGCAATACTTCCATCTTTAATGGTTAAGTCGGTAGTGATATTCATGCGACGGGCTATGGCTTCTTTATCCAAGCGCGCATTAATCGCTTTCCCTTCTTTGTAGTAATCGTCGACCACTAAACTATCTTCAGTGGAAATGGCTAGGTTTAACAGTACACCACCCATAATAAGGGTAATGATAGGGACGGCAATTAAAAACCAGGGCCAAAACTCTTTATACCAGGGTCTATTCATTCAACTTTTCTCGTGGTTACTACGCTAACAACATAGGTATTAATACTGCTTAAACAGAACTCAGTTAAAGCAATAACCATAACTATGGCGTTGGATATAGGCATTTATACTATTTACGTTAGTTAAAATAGGATGTGTGCTACGTGCTGCTAAGCGACAAATACGCGTTTTATAACGTTGTAGCGTACGCAAATTATATGTCTGTATTTTCTCATAAAAAAAGCCCCGTAGTAACGAGGCTTTTTGAGATATTTAATGATTTAAATCATTAATCATTTGAAAGGCTGTAAACGTATGCCGCAACTACGTGAATTTTATCATCACCCAAGGTTTTCTTGAATGAAGGCATTACACCGTTACGACCATAAGTTAGTGTTTCAGTGACCGCTCTGTGGCTACCGCCGTATAGCCAGATATTGTCAGTAAGGTTTGGTGCACCTAGTGCCTGATTACCTTTACCGTCCATACCGTGACATGCCGCACATGCTGCGAAACGCGCTTTACCCGCTTCAGCAAGCTGTGGGTCTACATCGCGACCGCTTAAGCTAAGTACATAGTTAACGACTTCTTCGATACCGTCTTCACCCATAGCATCAAGCCATGCAGGCATTGCTGCTTGACGACCAAGCGTAAGGGTTTCTACGATTTTCGCACCTGAACCACCGTACAACCAGTCGTTGTCCGTTAGGTTAGGGAAGCCGCCATTCTGACCACGTGCATCTGAACCGTGACACTGAGAGCAGTTTTGTAGGAATAAACGCTGACCTACTTTATTTGCTTCTGGGTCTTTAGCCAGTTCTTCAACAGGAACTTGCGCGTAGGCTTCGAAGATCGGGTCGAACTTCTCAGCAGCGAAATCAAGTTCACGGTCATACTCCACTAGGTAGCCTTGCTCTTTTGCGTCAATACGCGCCTGAACTGACTCTTCTAGCGACTGAATATTTTGGTTAGAACTCTTCCAACCCAAAATACCTTCATATGCACCTAGGCCAGGATAAAGCGCTAGATATAAAAAGCCCCAAACGATGGTCATGTAGAACATAATTGTCCACCAGCGAGGAAGTTGATTATTCAACTCCTCAATACCATCGAATTTGTGGCCCATTGACTCACCTTCAGGTACACCGGTCTTGTTCGCAAGGGTCCAGCGTAGAAGGAAGTAGCAACCAATGATTAACCCTAGGGTTATCACTGAAATCCAAATTGTCCAAAACATACTCATGAGTTCGAGAC
>MDTG01195275.1_pt1 | contig 16479 bp, 15 predicted proteins | sample 811421 | NCBI WGS metagenome assembly MDTG01 (sample SAMN05326645, study PRJNA326480) | marine metagenome | isolation source: seawater | place: Pacific Ocean: South East | collected 2011
ATTCTCCTTTAAAATTATAATTATGTGGTTCTATAGTTAAAGAATTATAATTATTTAGAATACCAAATAATATAATTTGTTCAGACGAAAATTTAATATTATCTTTTAATGTAAAAATTTTTATCATAATCTATATTAAAATATAGAATTTATATTTAATATTATATATTAAATATTAATTAAAATTATTTTAATTAAATGTTGCTAATTTCATATCATTTTCATGATTAAATGACAGGCATATTTTTAATTCTAAAATATTTTTAATATCATATAATTTAATATTATAGAATTAAGCTCTTTTTATTACAATATCTTCTAAATCCCATAAAGTTTTTATCAAATTATTATGTTCTTTTAGTGATTTTACATACCATATTTTCTTAAAAGTACTATATTTAGATATATCAAACCAATCACATGGTATTACCATACATTCTTTTTGGACAAAAAAAAATACGAATCATTTGTTACATTATAAAATAATTTATATAATCTATATTTGGTCTTGTTGGTCAAGAAATTAATAAATGAATACTTTTATTGTTCATTATCTTTAATATATTCTTCTATATTTTTTTATTTGATATACTAATTGTTACCATAGTTATATTTATTATAAATATATTTAAATATAATATTTATTATAAATATTTAAATATATTTATTATAAATATTATATTTAAATATGTATAAAATAAATATTTAAATATATTTATTATAAATATTATATTTAAATATGTATAAAATAAATAAAGGACTGACAGAATGGCATATAGACAATAATTCTTTTTTTAAAGAATTTATTAATAAATGTCAAATATTTAATATTAATCCACAAAATGTCCAATTTCATTCTCAACAAGATGAAGATAAATATATTATTCAATATTTATTAAAAGAAAAAATTTCAGATGGTACTTTTTTAGAAGTTGGTGGTTGTGATGGAATTTTATATTCAAATACTAAAACATTAGAAGATTATTTTAATTTTAAAGGTATTTTAATAGAACCACAAAAACATTATTATGATAAATTAATATTAAATAGACCAAATTGTCATTGTTATAATTTTGCGATTAGTGAATCAAATAATACAGATGTTGATTTTATTGGAAATAATGCTGCGGGCGGAATTATTAACACAATGACAAAATCACATTTAAATCTATTTGTCAATAATTCTACATATAAAGTTAAAAATAATACTATGAAAAATATCATCAAAGACAGTTGTTTAAATTATATTGATTTTATGATTATAGATGTAGAAGGGGGAGAACTAGAAGTTCTTAAAACTATTGATTTTAACTTTCCTATTTTTTGTATAATCATAGAAGCAGCATCAAATGAACAAGAAAAAAATATTATATTTGGTAATTATTTAAAAAGTAAAAATTTTACATACAAAGAACGACAAAGAGGAAATGAAATATGGATAAATTTAAATTATTTTAGAAAACATTTATTTAATTATTAGATATATATTTTTCTATCATTTTTTTATGTTCATTTGCTAATTTATGTGTTTTTTGTCTTAACATATTTACATTATTTGCAAATAACATATTATTATTAGTAAAATTTTTATCATTATTTATATCATATCTAGGTTGTCCTCCTAAATTAATAGCTAAATGTTTATTCAGTGGGTATAAATATTTTGGTTAGTATACCATATTGTACCAGTCATCACAACACCAATTTTTAATTTCAATTGGAAAATACCAACCAAAAATTTCCATATGTTTACGAGATACAAATGATTGTGTTAATATTCTATTATTATTATTTATTGGACCAGTCAATCCTATATCATTATGATTTTTTAAAGTTTTTATAGAATCTATTACCCAATCTTTTGTTTTAAATTCAATATCATCTCCACATTGATAAAAATAATCACAGTTTTCATTGTAGGCAATTTTAAATAATTCATTCCACATTAAGGTTGCGTGGCCTTTGGGTATTTTATTATTATCGAAAATAACGAATTTAATATCTATATTTTCTTTTATTTTTTTAAATCTTAAAAGTTCTTCTTTTGCTTGTGGGTTATCAAATATTCTATCATTTTTATCTATACCTATATAATAAATATAATCATTTATTTTATCATTATTTATTGATATAAATGACGATTTAAATGTTATATTATATAAATATGAATCTTTTATAGTTTTCCATTCGTCTCGTTTATTGCTAGTTGCTAATATTAAAAACCCTATTTTTTCAAAATGTTCTTTTGTTTGGTTCATTATTTATTAATGGTATTTGATATTTTTATATTTTTTTATATATATTAATAATAATTAAATAATGTCAAAAAAAGAAGATAATAATAAAGATTCGGTTTCAGATATAGATGATTCGATGGTTAACTATTATGCTGAATGGTCTTATCAACATGAAAACATTTTAGTTGAATGGGCGGATAAAGCAATTTGTTATAGATGGCTACATTCTATGTCTCATAATTCTTATGCATCTAAAACTAGATGGTTTACTATACCAGTTATAATAATGTCTACATTGACCGGTACAGCTAATTTTGCACTTGAAAGAGTACCTAAAGCGTATATTCCATATTATTCAATTGGTATAGGCGCAGTTAATATTATTGCAGGAATAATAACTACTATTCAACAATTTCTTAAAATTAATGAATTAAATGAAGCACATCGTGTAACATCTATTGCGTGGGATAAATTTTATAGAAACATAAAATTAGAGTTAGCTAAATCTAGAAAAGAGAGAGTACATGCATATCAAATGTTAAAAATTTCTAAAGAAGAGTTTGACAGATTAATGGAAACTAGTCCATCTATTAATCCTAAAATAATCAAATTATTTTATAAAACTTTTTCAGGAGGAAATATAAAAAAAAACAAAGAATTAAATGATAAACAAGTTACATTTGATGAAATGTTTAAACCTGAAATATGTAATTATTTACAAAGTACAAGACATGCTGTTTATAGAGAACCCCCTATAGAACCTGAAAAAAATAATAAAATGACAAAAACAATAAATATTGTTAAACAAAATAATATAGTTGAAAAAAATAAAAAATACCAAGAAAATTATAATAAAGTTGATTCATTTGTTGTAGATTTTTCAAAAGAATACAATCGTAAACCAAGTAAAATTGAAATTGAAGATAATTTATCTGATTGTATTCCTTATGATACATTTAATAAAATCATAAAAGATTTTGAATTACAGAATTAAAAATGTTATAACATTTTTATAACATTTTTATAACATTTTTAATAACATTTTATTTTTAAATTAATAAAAAATATTATTATCATCTTTTTCTAAAAATATATTAAATATTAATATTGCAGATATCCAGAGACTTATCGGAAGATAATATTCAGGTTTAATATCAAAAAATGTAGAAATTAAATATATAGTAAAATATGCAATTACAATTCCAAGAATCGAAAATAGTAAATTATACATTTATTATATATAATCTTAGAAATTAGTTTATAAAATTAAAAATAAATATAAAAATATTTATTTTTTTTCTCTTATACTTATAACTGATTTTTCTTTTATTGGTCTATTATCCAATAAAAATTCACTTACATGTTGTGAATCTACTTCTGGATAATTTGTAAAATATCCATCTAACATTTTTAATAAATAATCTTTATTTATAGGAGCTTTTATCTTATTTTTTCTATGAACCAATTTTCCATTTTTTATATCTATATCATCTATATCATTATTTTCCATTATTTTTATTAATGAATTTGAAATATTCTGTTTTTTTGTACGTAATTCTTTTAATATTTTTTGTGTTTCATTCATTTTGTTGTTAATTATTACCCATTCTTTTATCATATTTACTAATAATTCTTTATCTGACATAATATAGATTAAACTAATATATAAATTTATATGTATATTTTTTTAATTAATATTATTTATTAATATTAATTATTAATATTAATTATTAACCTATTAATTAAATCTAGTTTATTTCCTGTTTTTATTAAATTATTATTACTTAATATTTCTTTTAATTCTTTTATAGTTTTTTTATTGTAAGCTTTGTAAATTTCATCTGGTATATCTTTTAACATGTTTTCTTGTAATTTAGTTAGCCCCATATGTTTATTACATAATAAACCATGACTTGTTTTGCATGCATTATTTCTACATAATTTACCATTTTTTACATATTCACATGAATAAGTATTCATAGCATATTGTATTGGATGTGTTACACCTAATAATGGTTTAACAGAATAATATTTATAATAAGGTAATAATTTATTATTTATAGTTCTACAATATGGACATTTTATTTCATTTATTTTAAGTTTAGAATTATCTAATATTTTTTTTGTTTTTTGATGTACTACCTCATTATGTAAAGGTAAATAGTTAAATTTATGTCCACAACTCAACTTTATATAATTATCTTCTAAATTTTCGTTGGTTATGAGACATAAATCTTCAATATTTGTATCATTTGTATCATTTGTATCATCTTGTAAAAATTCTTTAAATAAATTATAATTATTTATTGAAGTCATAAATATTTTATATTAATATATTTAATATATTTAATATTTATATTGAGATTTAATAAAAATTAAATATTAAATATTAATCTTTAATTTTTATATTTATATATTATATCATATACTATTATGTATGATAAAACAGATTGGGGAAATACAATATGGTATCTTTTTCATACGCTAATTCATAAAGTTGATCCTGAAAAATTTATTCATGTAATTAAAGATTTTGAGTTCATTATTAGAAATATTACTACAAATTTACCATGTCCAGAATGTGCTAAAGATGCATATGAAATTGTAAAAAAAATTAATTTTTCCAACATTACCAAAAAGGATGAATTAAAGTTATTATTATTTAATTTTCATAATAAAATAAATTTAAAATTAAAAAAAGATTCTTTTGATTTTTCAAATTTAGATAATAAATACGATAAAGCTAATTTTCAAATAATTTATAATAATTTTAATATTATATTTTCTCAAAATACAAATAATAGCAAATTAATGAATACTTCATTTAATAGACAAATTTTATTAAATAAAATTAATATATCAATTAATAATATTGCCAATAATTTCACCCCATAAAAATATTATATTTACTTTTTATTTTGATGTTTGTCTAGTACATTTAAATTTTGTTTTAGAAGGTTTATAACATTTTTCAGCATCTGAATTAGTTTTAAAAATATAAACTAATTCTTTACTATTTGACATAGATACAATACTTATATATATAAAAGCAAATATAATACCTACTAATAATGCTAAAATTATACCAGTTAAACTTGCACAATTCTGATGCCATTCAACTGCTCCTGTAATTAATGTAACTGATAATAATGTAACTAATAATCCAGGGTTAGAATCTGAATATAAAACATACATAGGATATATCATATAGGTTGAAATGAATGATAATAATGTAACACTTGTTGATGGGGAAGAATATATTTCACCTCCTATTGATACTGTAAATGGTAGAGGTAATAAATTACATACTGGATTAGCATCATTTGGTTGTCTTAATTTAAGAATATATTTTAATATTGTATTTAATATTGTAACAAATGTTAATCCTAATAAAAATAAAAGGCCTCGTACTAATGATGTTGGTGATATTATTATATACATAATAATAAAAAATGTAATTAAAAAAGGACTCATAAAAGCCAACATTTTAAATAAGTTAGTTAAAGTAAGTGTAATATATGGACTATTTGTTTGTGACATTTTATATATTACTATTATAATATATAAAAATAAATAATTATACAATTATTTTTCTAGATCAACATATATTTTATTACATCTGATATATGTTCTACTTCATAAAAATCATAATTATCTATATCTAAATCTTTATTATGTTTTTCATAAAATAATTTAAAATCTTTCGAATTATCTTTTGGGTATAAAAAACTTTTTACACCAGCCTTAATACCCCCTAATATTTTTAAATCTAATCCTCCTATAGCTGTTACATATCCTTGCAAATTAATTTCTCCTGTTATAGCAAACTCATTTTTTATTTTTTTATTAATAAGCAAACTATACATAACTAGAGTTATTGCTGCACCCGCAGATGGACCATCCTTGGGTGTTGCACCTTCTGGAACATGAATATGTATACCTTGTAATTTTGTTTCTTCAAAATCTTTTAATATTTTTTTATTCTGTGCACTAGTTAATAGTGAAATAGATAAAGTTTTTGCTACATTCATACTTTCTTTCATTACATCTCCTTGCATACCTGTTAATTTTAATTCTAACAAATTATTTGTTGAAAATAATTTACTTTCAATATGTAATATACCACTATTACCATATGCATTAGCCCACAAACCATTTATAATACCCACTTTTGGTATACTATTAATTTTTAAATATCTTATAAAATGTCTCTCGTATAATATATTTTCTATTATATTTATTGTTATTACTACTGATATATCATATTTCTGAGTTTTTTTTAATAAATCTAAATTTATACTTGATATTAATTCAAATAAAATTTCTTTTAATTTTCTTACCCCTGGTTCATTTGTATAATTCTCTATTATATATTTAACTAAATTATCATCAAATGTTATTATATTTTCAATACCAAATCTTCTATAAAATTCTGGTAATAAATAATCTCTTGTTATTATTAATTTATCTTCTAATAATAAATTATCAAATTTAATTCTATGTATTCTATCCAATAAAACTTTATCAATTAAATCTACATCATTATATGAGAATATAAATAATGCTTTTGACAAATCTAAATCTATATTACTAAAATATTTATCCTGAAAGCTATCATTTTGTGTCGTATCTATTAAATGAGTTAATATTCCTATTATTTCTTTTCCTTGTTCTGTTTTACTTACTTTATCTAATTCATCTAAAAAAATTATAGGATTCATACATTTATTATCAATTAATATATCTACTATTTTACCCCAAGTTGATCCAACATAAGTATAATTATGCCCGTCTAGTATACTTCCATTTGATGAACCTCCCAGTGCAATAAATGAAAATGGTCTACTTTCGCCATTTGTATCTTTTAAACAATTTGCTAACCCTATTTTTGCTAGAGTTGTTTTTCCCGTGCCCGGCGGACCTTCAAAACCAAAACAATAACCTGATTTTTCACCATTTATCCATTGTCCTAAAATTCTTTCTATTTGTTTTTTTGCATTTAAATGACCATGAACAGCATTATTTAATGTACTATTAAATTTAGTTATATATTCAGTTATTTCATTATTTTTTTGCATTATTATTTTTATAACTTTATCGGTTGTTATTAAATAATTATAGACTTTATTTGAATTTATATATTCATTTTCTATTAAAATATCTTTTAATAACTCTAAATTATTTTTATTATTTTCTACTAATGTTTTTATTGAATCTCTAATTATATTTATTTTACTATTTGAACTTACAATTTTTCCAGTATCTATATTATATTTTTTACATAACATTATTATGGAATTTAACAATAAAACTAAATTTTTTTTCTTATTTTGTAACAAATTATTTATCACACAATTTATTATATTTATATAAATAGGTTCTAGATTTTTTTCTATTGTATCTACTATATTTAAAATTTCTAAAGAACTATAACTTTCTTTACATAATATTTCATTTATTAAATCCAAAAAATTTTTTATATAATTATTATCTATTGCATTTATATTTAATTTTTTTAATGGTTCTGTTAAATAAACAAATAAATTATTTATTTCATCTTTTTTTGTTAAAATATATTCTTCTTTATAAATTCCAAATGGTATTTTTAGTAATCCATCTAAATATTGTCTCGCCTTTGATCCTGAATCTTCTGATTTAGATTTTATTTCTTTTAATTTTTGCATGGCTTTTTCTTTTACATTATCACCCACTTTCATTAAACATATTTGTTGTTCCAATGGTATTTTATTATTATCAAAATTTGATAAATTTGTTGTATATTCTATAGTTTTATACATTGCTTTTTTAAAATGTTTCTTACATTCTATTGGTAAACTATCATACAATATCTTTTGTTCAGTTGAATCATTTGATGATTGGACTTCTATTGATAATAAATCATATAATAAATACGCTATATATTGATATTCTTGTTTATAATTATTCATTAATAATTGTATTATTATATTTCTCTGATTATATAATTCTGATCCTACAAAATCTTGAACTATATTATTTATATTTTTATTACCAATTAAAGTTATCTGATTCATCATATTGATATATTTATTAAATAAATCTTCATCATTATATATCAAGTAATCTTTTATTGATAAATTATTATAAAAATTTATCCATGAACTTTCTAAATATTTTTCATTTTTATTATTATTAATTACATAATTATTTAAAATACTTTTTCTATTTTCTATATAAAATTCGTTTATATTTAACATTATTAAATTATCCACTAAACAATTTACACATAATGTTTTCTTATTAAATTCATCATGTATTATTACTTTTATACCATATACTCGCAAATTAAAATTTGTACTTGTTCTCAATAAATCTAAACATTCTAATTGTTCTGTTTCTTCTATTATTATTTTGTCATCTATTATTCTATTTTTTTTTATTGGTATTACTTGCGTGTTTTTATCCAAATCTATTTTTTTATTACGACTATATTTACCTGTCCAACTTATTATTTTATAATTTATTGGATGTAAATATTTTGTTATTACTTTTAATTTTTCATAATATTTATCTGATTTTAAATATTTATCTACTAATTCATTTGTTAAACATATTTTTAAAAATATATCAAAATCATATACTCCATAAATTTTTATTAATGATGATAAATTATTATTTATATATTGTAAATCATTAACACTACTTTCATTTGTTAAATTACTTATTAATATTATTATTTTTTCTATATTATCTAAACAATTATTATATTCATTCGAATTTATAATATTCATCAAATGCATATTATGTATTCCATGTTGTATTTTATTTAGTACTTCTTTAAAAAAAAAAATTTTTTCCGAATAATTATTTGACATTTCCTAATAATATTATTCTTATATAAAAATATATTATTTTTTTATGTTTTTATATATTTTTTATAATATTTTTACAATATTTTACTTTTTTTTTACAAATTTTTATATTTTTTAAAATTGATTTAAGAATAATTATTATTATATTATAAATGTATTATGGGTATACCATATTATTTTGCTAGTCTTATAAAAAATCATAAAAATATTGTTAAAAAATTAGACTATATTAAAACAATTAATAACTTATATATTGATAGTAATTCTATTATATATGATTCTATAGATTTTACCAATTTTAAAGATAAAAATCAATTTGAAAATTATATTATTTATAAAGTAATTGATAAAATAGAAAATATCATTAAAATTACTAATCCTACTAAAAATATATTAATTGCTTTTGACGGTGTACCACCTATTGCTAAATTAAACCAACAAAAAAACAGACGGTATAAATCTTATTATCAAAATAAACTCTTTAATAAAAAAGTTGAATGGGATACCGCTTCTATTACACCCGGTACTATCTTTATGGATAAATTAAATAATACTATTAAAAATCATTTCAATAATAAATATAAATCTAATAATCTTATCTTATCACTCAGCGATATTCCTGGTGAAGGCGAACATAAAATTTTTGAATATATTAGAAATAACAATCATAATGATGACAATACTATTATATATGGTATGGATTCTGATTTAATTATGTTATCTCTTAATCATCTTAAATATAATAATACTATATTTTTGTATAGAGAAACACCTAATTTTATTAATTCACTCGATTCCACATTGAATCCAGATGATAAATATATTATTGATATTAATCTTTTAGCCGATCAAATATATTATTTACTAACCAACAATAATGATCATCTTTCAAATGAAATTTATTATAACAAAATTTCTGATTATATTTTAATATGTTTTCTATTAGGCAATGATTTTAACGAACATTTCCCTGCTATTAATCTTAGAAATAATGGATTAACTATATTACTCGATTTATATAGAAACATTTTCAAAATTGAAGATAATATTGTTAAAAATAAAATTATTGATTGGGTTAAATTCAAAAAATATATAGGTTTTCTTGCTGAAAAAGAAGAAAATTTTATTTTGAACAATTATAAATATAAAGAAAGATTATCGAAAAAATATTATCCTGATAATAATATTGAAGAACAAGAAATTAAATTTATTAATACACCCACATGGGAACGTAATGTTGAATTATTTATTAATCCATATGAAAAAGACTGGAACTATAGATATTATTATTCATTATTTAATATTGATATTGATAATAATAATAATGAAATTAATACTATATGTAATAATTATTTATTAACTTTACAATGGACATTCATTTATTATTCAGCTGATTGTATTAGTTGGAATCATTCATATAATTATCATTATCCTCCTCTATTACAAGATCTCTATAAAAATATTCCATATTTTAATAGTGAACTTAATATAACTCCTAATAAAAATATTATACATCCGCATTTATTATTATCCTATGTATTACCTAAAAATAGTCTTAATTTAATACCTAATAAAAATATATATAATTTCTTATTAAAAAAATATCCTGAAAATTATAGTGAAGATTATGAATTTCAATATGCATTTTGTAGATATTTTTGGGAATCCCACGTATTATTTCCAAAATTAAATTTTGAAGAATTTTCAAATAACATTAATAATTTAATAAAAAAATAAAAATATATATATAAACTAGACGAAACCAATAAAAGATTTTTAACGAGTAACCAAATATTATATAAAACTATATAAAACCTCTTACATATAAAGCATAAAAATAACCTATCACTTAATAGAAGTTCTTCATATAGAACTTTGTCTATGAAATCCAGTGTTACTACATGAAATACTATTCCATATAAAAGATAATATTGTAGATTTAAATAATATATTTTACATTGATATATTATTTAATTTTTGTTATTTGATAATTAACTTACATATTTTATTGATCTATCAAAAAAACTTCTAATTTTTGCTTTATCTGCTCCCAATATACTATCATCTGGTATATACCATATATCTTTCTCTCCATCTTTAAATGCTAAAAGTGCGGGTATACCATTTAGCATTTTTTTATTTTTAAATTTTGCATATAATTCAATCGAATCGTCTACATCAATTTCATAAAACTTTATTTTATCAGGCAAAGTTTTTACTATATCATGAATATACTCTTTTATTGAATTACATGGTGCACACCAATCTGCTGTAAATTTAATAATTATCATTTCATTTTTATTTAAATTATTTTGCAGACTTTTGAAGGTGTTTTCATCTAAGTTATGTGTCATTTAATTATAATATATTTAATTATTTTTAAATTATTTACTAAACTAATTTAAACTTTTTTTTAACTCTTCCATTTCTTTTTTTAAAATTTCCAATTCATTTTTTAGTTTAGTAATTTCAGGTGAGTTTATCAAACCATTAAAATTGTGTTGTGTTGCTATATATTCAATAGTATTATTATTTAATAATATTTTAGAATTATTATTAACACTTTGTAAAGATTCTGATTTTTTTGATGAATAAGACTCTCCTGTAGTGTTTTGATTTCCTGGTATATTTACACCCGGTAAATCAATATTATTAGATCCATCAAATAATATACCTCCTATTTTTGGTTTAAAATATAATTTTATTGCATTATAAGCTATACCATATGTACCTACTTTACCCATTATATTCACGCCTGGCAAATCTATACTTTTACTACCATCAAATGGAATTCCACCTATATGAATAGTTTTTTTTAATTTACTCGCACTAGCAGAATTACCTGTAGTATCTTGATTACCGCGCTCATTAACTCCTGGTAAATTTATATCAACTTCTCCATTAAATAATATATTACCAATTTTTACTGGATTATTTAATTTTGTACATGTTGTTGCATTACCATCAAGGTTACCTGTTATAGTTTTAGAAAAAATATTTTTAAATTTATTTTTTTGATTTCCTAAATCATAATTTTCTGATATCATTGGAATTATATTTCCATCATTTATTATATTATTAGCTTTATTAGATACTTTAAGTATTAAATCATCACCACTAATTGAAATTATTTTATAAGCATTAAAATTCCATGAATTATAATTATTTATATTATTAAAATTATACTCTATTTTAGACATAATATATTATTTTAGTAATATATTATTTTTATTTAATATTATTTTATTAATATATATATTTTATATTTTATATTTTATATAAATCATATTTTCATTATAAACGCTAACACATAATATGCTGGCATATTATTATAATATTTATTTCCTCCTATAGAATTTAAACTTATATCATGATTATGAGTTGATGATGTTGGATATATAGAAGAATCTATATAATGAGAGTGTTTTTGTTCATTAAATTGTATTGCTGTAACGGCGTTATGATTATGAGTATTATTTGATTCTTTAATATCTATAGTTGAATTTATTTTATGTAAATGAGAATTATTATTTTCTAAAGTTTCTAATTCAACTGAACTTGTTTTACCTCCATGATTATGAATTGTTTTATTTACACTAGTAAATAATTTTTCACAATTATCTATATTTATTTTAGTACCATTACTTAAATCAATTAAATTCATAGTACTGGAATGCATTCCATCGGTTATTATTGATTTATTACCAATTAAATTATCATTTAATGAATAGGGTATAGTAATATTAGCATTATGACTATGTTCATCTACTTCATGATTATGTTCATCATTATGTGTTTCTATATTATGACTATGATTATTTAAATTATGTTTATGTGATATATTAACTTCGTCAGATGTTATTAAATAACTTAAGTCATGATTATGATTATATGAACTTTCGGTATTATAAGTAATTGCATTATGATTATGGCTAGTATAAGATTTTTTAATTACAGAATTTATAGAATGATCATGTATAAATGTGTAATTACTACAAGATACTTCGTGTGAATGATTTGGTAATTCATCTAATGTTAAATAATTATCATGTTGACCACCTATACTATTAGTATTAAATGTATTTTTTTTATTTTCGCCATATAAATTTGAAATATCTATTTCTCCTGTCGATGCTAATATAAATCTTCCTCTTAGATCAGGCGTACCATTTTTTCCATCACATAATACCCAGCCACTTGGAATAGTATCATCAGAACCACTCCACATTGTAATAATTCCTTTTGGTAAAATAAAATCGTGTGTTTTATCTAGTAATATTTTATCTATATTTTGTAAGGTTGCTCCTCCGAAATCAATAATATTATTGGATTTATTATTAGATTCAAAATTAATTTTACCAGCTGAAGTAAATTTTAATTCATCTTTAGATACTATATTTAAATTATATTTTCCTATAATATTAAAATCTTTATTATTTGATAAAATAGTATTATCAGATATATTTAAACTTGCTATTTCTAGAGAAGGATTTATTTTAATAGTACCAGATAAAGATGTAATTACTACATTATCATTTAAAGATTTTAAATGTAATTCATTACCATTTTTTTCCATAATAGAATTATCTTTTATTAGTATATTATCAACTATTAATCCTGGTATTATTTCTGTTATATTCGATTCGTTTGATTTTATAATTGTTTTATCATTTGATTCTATAATTATTTTATCATTAGATTCAATATACAGATTATTATTACTCATTAAATTAATAGAACCATTTAAAGATATTAAACTTATATCTAATTTTGCTTGTGTATTTATTTTACCTTCTTGAGATAGAATATTTAAATTTTTAGAAATAATATTATTTGTCTCTAAATTTTTGTCTACTCGTAAATTATCTAGAGAAATATCTAAATTAAAATTTTCATATTTATTTAAATATGAAATATTACTAGCTACAGTATTAATTTGAGTAATAAATGATCCATTATAATTACTAATTCTAAACCAATCGATACCATTATATGAATATTGCATAAAATTATCAGGTTCGTTAGAACATGCTATAAAATAATTACCTACCCATGAAACATTTTTAACTTTATATTTTTTACTAAAAACACCATTTATATTAATCCAATTTAAACCATGATCAATTGAATATGCTATATTATTTTTACCATTTCCTACTGCTACAATAATATTATTATTCATAGCAAATCCTAAGACATTTTTATTGAAAATAGTAGAATTTAATCCAGTCCAATTTAAACCATTATCATCGGAATAAGCTAATGTAAATTTTCCTTCTCCTCCAGCAATCCATCTTCTACCGGTCCAAAAAATTGCATATCCTGCAATATTAAATATAGATTTACCTAATCCAATCCAATTAATTCCATCATCAGAATAAGCTAACGTATTTTTTCCAGAACCAACAGATATATATCTGTTATTACCATATGCTATATTATAGCCTTTATCAAAAATATCAATAGAATTATGTACTATATACCAATTTAATCCATCACCAGAATAAGCTATTGTATTATTACCTTCTCCTAGTGCAACAAATTTAAAACCGCTCCATACTATAGCATTTCCACAATGACTAAAAATATTGGATGATGAACTAATATTTCTCCATTCTTTGCCATAAATATTAGAATAAGCTATACTATTAGAACCTTTTCCGACAGCAATAAATTTTTTTGTCTCATCGCTCCAAATAATATCATTACAAGATTCTTCAAATATAGTTTTACCCAAAGAAATCCAGGTTTTACTATTATTAATAGAATAAAACATAGTATTATTACCGGCAGTTCCAATTATAATAATTGGATAATTATAATTTAAATCTTGATTTATATATGTATCAGAACAATATTGTTCAATTTCGGGTATGTAAATTTCTTGTGCACAAAAGAAATTATGATTAGATAAATCGTAACCTAATATGCCAGATTTGTTATTTATATTATTATTGGAATTATGAATTTTATAATTTAAATAATAAGTAATTTCATTTAAAGTAGAAGGAGTATCTATATATTCTAGATTATAAATATTATAGTTGGTTACTCCAAAAAATGAACCTAAACTACAATCATCCATTAATACTAACGGTTGAGAATTGCCTTTTATTTTTCTTAACAATCTAAAACTAATTAATTCTGCATTAGATTTGGAACATACATAATTAATTTTAGCTCTAACATGAATTTTAGAATTTTTACTAGAAGGTTTATATTTTAAAGTATAACCTGATTCTGTTAAATCTATATATTTATTATTTGATGTTAAATTGGTTAATAATTTTGAAGAATCAGCAAATGAATAATTATTATATGATATAGGGATTCTAATATCTGAATTAGTTGCTATTAAATCTTTATTCAATATAGATGTCATTTACTATTAATATATATTTTAAAATAATTAATTATTCAAAAAAAAATAATAATAAAGTAAAGTAGTAATTAATACTAAAAATATCATAATTAAAATAGATAAAACTTTATCTATTTTATATTTATATAAAATATATAGAAAAATAGAAAAAACAACCCATAAAATTCCACCTGTTATTGAATGAAATAAAAATGTTTCTGTATTATTATGTGATACTTCCTCAATATAATTATATTGTATAAGATTTACTACAAAAAAACTACCTGATAAAAATGCATAAAATCCAATATTTTTTTTAGAATTTTTAATAATATCCATTAAACTAAGTAAAACACCCAATATAAATCCACTGTATATAAAATTTTTTAAGAAAAGATAAGATAAACGGGTATCCATAATATATATATATAAACAATATATATTATGAATAATTATTGAATAATTAATTTTATTTCTTTAAATATAATTATTATATATTATATTTTTGAACTTAAAGAACCCCAAAATTGGTATTTTTTTCTTTGTGACGCTATTACATAAGAGAAATATTCCTTTTAAAAAAGTGAAATTTTTTTAATTTTATAAAAGTTAAAATTTTTAGAGATTTGGACAAAAAAAAATGTCCATATATTGTTTTATTTTACCTTTATAGAAATTCCGCCAAATTTGCACTTTTTTTCGATTTTAAATCATTAAGGTGCGAATATGTTATTAAATTAGAATAACTTTTTATGATGCAAAAAAAAAATTTTTATTTTTGCTCGTTTTTTCGATTTTGGACATAGTATAAAACTCCTAAAAATAGGAGCCAAAAAAAGAGCAAATAATGGAACATTTTTTTTTATTACGATAATACATTTAAAATTTAAATATTAAATATGATATATTATGACGATAGTAAAGTATCCTATAAAAAAAGGAGCAAAACGAGCAAAAAAAATCCACTTTTCCACTTTTTGATATTGACGATTTTGTCAATCCTAAGCAACCAAAAAAGGTGGAAAAAGTG
>MDTG01110183.1_pt1 | contig 16478 bp, 15 predicted proteins | sample 811421 | NCBI WGS metagenome assembly MDTG01 (sample SAMN05326645, study PRJNA326480) | marine metagenome | isolation source: seawater | place: Pacific Ocean: South East | collected 2011
TAATAGTGAATTAAGGTCAAAATGTAGGGAAATATTTCATAAACCTGGGATAGTTATTGTGGATAATGCCCTAGAACCAGAAATCTTAAAAAACTTGCAGACTTCTTTAAGTTCAAAAAAAAGGAAATTCAAAGATAAATTTGTTGATGAAAGTAAGATAACAAATAAAGTAATTATTTCCAAAAGGATTGCTGCTGAGGAATTATCTACCTTAACATCCAATCTTTTTGGTTTTAATACTCCTACTTCTGACTTTGGAATTAGGAATATGGTTTGTAATAAAGAACCAATGCATTATGATAGTTTTTATTCTAAATGCGGTAAAACTCCATTAATGTCCATTACTAATTTTGATAAAAAAGATAGATTATGGAATGTAGGATATGGTTTTGAAGAGCTATTAATAAAGAGAAAAAAAGAAATTACTAAATTATTAGAAAATGACCAGAGAAATATTTCGATTAGTATAAAGTTAAGAGAAAATAGTGATATGAACTTAGATAAAAATTTATGCCATAATATTACGTTTGCTCCAAATTCAATATGGTTTACAAATCCAAAAACGATTCGCCATCAGCTAATTTCTGGAGGGGGAATCTTAATTAATACCTGGACAATTGATGAATTAAAATGCAAGTGTCAAGCATGCCTTTTGAGATCTAATGGCTTTGTAAAAGCGGCTAATCAATCGTTAAAAATAAAAGGAAGAAATAAATTTAAAAAATTTTTAAAGGATCTTTTTAGAAAAGAAAATTAACATTTCCTATAAATATTCATTTATAAATGGATGAAACCATAACTATAAAAGCTATTTCTTGGACTGAGAGCAATATACTTGGTTTATTTGTTAGCTTATCTAATTTAAAACTAGACTATAGTAAAGCAAACTTCTCTTTTTATATTTCTTCAAAGATAGAAATTTCAACCAATTCAATATATTTACTTTTTAAAAGTTTAAATTTCAAAAACGTCAAGATTTTTAAAATCAAATCTCTTGTTTATTATTTGACAATTTTCAATTTCTCAGAATATATACAATCTTTTATTAATAAAAAAAACTTTATTACTTTATTGCCTTCTCCAATGAATCCACCATCAACTTTATTTATCCCAGGACTAATTTATTTTTATGGAGACGGATTTGGATCAGAACCAAAACAAGATTATTCTTGGTTTCCTTCTAAGAGGAATTTAGGCTTGAAACAATATTTAAGATATAGTTTTCTTAAATATTCAAATTTTATTTCTTATACCTTTAATAGGAAAGCAAAGTTTATTGATATTTCACTAGATTTTCTAATAAAAAGAAATAAGATAAGAAATTATGAACTTATAAATATTATTGATATTTATGTGAAATATATCTGTCAGAAGGAAAGAAATCATTTAACAAATATCATATATAATAATGAATTTTCTGTGGGAAAAGATATTTTAAAAATTAATACTAAATCTAAAGTTCAAAATTTGTCATATCATTTAGTTATTGTGTCAATGCTATCTCCTTCAAGAGTTTCGTTTGAAAATGAGTTAAATCTTTATAAAGAATTTTTTAATAAAATTAATAAAAATAATTATCATAATAATATATTTCTTATCAAATTCCATATACATCATACTAATTTATTTAAAGATAAATTTATTAAATATTTTAAAAATCATAATTTAAATATTGTCGATTTAAATATAAATATACCAGCAGAGATAATTATTCTCTTCTTGATTAAAATTTTTAATAAAAATAATATTTTCATATATACTTTTCAAGAATCTTCTTGCAAGATTAAACTCTTATTAGATTATTTTAATTCAAAGATTAATTTAAATTTTGGATTTCCAATGAATTTAATTGATAAATATTTTCTTAAAACCGAAATCTCAAAAAGAAAAGAATATCAAAAAAAAATTTTAAAAAATTTAGATAATATTAAATAATGTTTTCATTGGTTTTTATAAATAAAGAGAGTTTACCATTATAGTGGATTCAAAAGTTAGATTCTAAATTAAATTATTCTGATGAAAAAGGGAAAAGAAAAAACAAATTTAAATTTAAATATTAATAATATCCTTCAAAAAACAATAATTTTAGTTTTCTTTGATTTCGGTTTAATTTTTTTTACAACCTTAATAACTTTTTGGGTTTTAGATGAATATAGCTTTGTTATTAATAAAAATTTATTTTTTAATTTAATAATATTTTTAATTTTACTTGGTCCAATCTTTAGTTTAATAAGCGGACAATATAAAAGTTTTTCTCGGTATTATTCTAGCCCAATTTATTATCAATATACAATTAAAAATTTTTTTATATTTATCCTTCTTATAGGAGTCTTTGGATTTTTAAATATCAATTTAATATCATTAAAAAGTTTGTTTTTAGTTTGGGTTCTATTTATAGGAGTTACACTCTTTATAAGATTAATTCTAAGAGATTTAATTAAACAATTAAAAACAAATTCTAAGAATAAGAAATTTATTGTTATTTATGGAGCAGGAGATGCTGGCATACAATTATATGCTTCTATAAAAATATCTGGTGAATATAAAGTTTTAAGCTTTATAGATGATTCAGATAAACTTATTAAAAGTAAGATTAATAATGTTCCAATAAATCCTCCAGAATATTTAAAAAATAATCGTAAAATTATTGATATCGTTTTGCTTGCTATTCCGTCTGCTAGTCTTAAAAGAAGAAAAGAAATAATTAATGATATTAAATTACTAGGTTTGAGTTGTCTTCAAACCCCATCTTTGGAAGATATCACTTCAGGAAGAGCAAAAATAGATTCCCTAAAACCTATTTTAATTGAGGATTTATTAGGGAGAATAAAAGTGGAGCCAAAACCTGCTTTATTAAATGAAGCTATTAACAATAAAAATATTTGTATTACAGGGGCAGGTGGCTCTATTGGTTCGGAATTATGTAACCAGATTTTATTACTTAGTCCTAAAACATTAGTTTTGATTGATAATAGCGAACCCAGTCTTTATCAGTTAAAGTTGTTAATTGATGAGAAGAAAAGTAAAAAAATAAAAATTATATATTTATTAGGAGATGTCTCAAAACGCTCTTTCTTAGAAAGAGCTTTGAAAAAAAATTATATTAGTCTTTTAATTCATTCAGCAGCATACAAACACGTACCTTTAGTTGAAAATAATCCTTTAGAAGGTATAAGAAATAATGTATTTTCTTCATTATCTATATGTCAATCTTCAAAAGCCTCGAATGTTAAGAATGTGGTTTTAATTTCTACAGATAAAGCTGTTAGACCAACAAATGTTATGGGGGCTTCAAAAAGACTTTCTGAAATTATTTTTAAATTTTTTGCTGAAGGAATTACAAATTTAGAAGAAAATAAAAAATTAAATGCCCCAGTTTTTTCAATTGTAAGATTTGGGAATGTTTTAGGTTCTTCAGGTTCAGTTGTGCCTTTATTTAAAAAACAAATTGCCGATGGGGGACCAATAACTTTAACTCATGATGAAATTATAAGGTACTTTATGACTATAGCTGAGGCATCACAATTAGTAATACAGACTATCCCCTTAGCAAAAAATGGAGACCTTTTTCTTCTTGACATGAAAGAACCAGTTAAAATTAGAGATTTGGCAGAACAGATGATTAAGCTTAGTGGTCTCAAAGTTAAAGATAATAAAAATTCTGATGGAGATATAGAGATTTTTACTACAGGTTTGAGAGTTGGTGAAAAAATGTATGAAGAATTATTAGTGGATAATAAATCTAAAAGTACAATTCATCCTTTAATATTTATTGACGATGAAAAAAAATCAGAGTTCCCTCAACTTTTATCGCAATTGAAAATAATGAAAAAATTAATAGATGATCAAGAAATTGATGAAACATTAAATTTGTTGAACGCAATGATTCCAGATTGGAAAAGAGCTGGAGAAAATTAACTTATCATAATGTTGCCATTTTTTAATTCTATAATCCGATCACATCTATTTATAGTAGATAATCTATGGGCTATTATTATTAATGTTGCATCTTTATTAAATTTCTCTATAGCTTCCATTAGTAAGTTTTCAGTTTTATTATCGAGAGCACTAGTGCCTTCATCGAATATAAGTATATTGTGTTTTTTATAAAGAGCTCTAGCAATACCTATTCGTTGTTTTTGACCTCCGCTAAGTCTTATTCCATTATCTCCAACGATAGTGTCAAAACCATTAGGCAAATTAATTATAAAATCTTTAATTTGTGCAACTTCACAGACTTTGTATAATAATTGATAATCTATTTCAATTGAATTTGAAGAAGAGGTGATGTTTGATTTTATCGATTCGTCAAATAAAAATATATCTTGTGGTAGGTGAGAAATATTTTGCCTCCAAGCCAAAAGTCTCCTAGGATCATTATGGTTATGTATAAGTTCTCCATCTACTTTTATCTCTCCTGTAGTTGGAACTATCAGGCCCATTAACAAATCAGTAAGGGTACTTTTACCTGCACCAGTTTTTCCAATTATTCCGACTTTTTCTCCCTTGTAAATTTTGAAATTAAGTTTGTTAATTACAAATGGTAAGTTTTCTTCATGCTTAAAACTAACATTATGAAACTCAATATTATTACAAAAATTAAAATCGCCTATGAAACTTTGAGTTTCAAATTTTGATAAAGGCAAATTTAAGGCATCAAGTAGACCTCTTACATGGGTTAAACTTGACTTAATTCCTGACCAGGATTTAAATATACTTTGTAAAGCTGGTAGTAATTTTTGAGTACCTATAGCAATAGTTCCTAATAATGGAATAACTGAGACACCTGAATAACTTTTATCAGCAATTAATATTAATGCTGTTAAGGCTAAAGCTATTACACCAACTGCTTGAAGGATATACTTTGGTGCAAAAGCTATAACTTTAACCTCAGCCTCTCTATATCTAAGTAAACGGTCTCTTTTTGCATAAGCTTCAATGTATTTTTTGTGGTTATTGTTGACTAATATTTCTTTTATAGAATTCAATACTTCTAGTAGTTTTTTTAATTGATAGAAGTTTAATTTGTTAATTGTTTCACCATTTGAAAATTGTCTTTTACTAACTAATACTTTTATAAAATAATAAATTGAGCCATAAAGTATAGATAGTATTATTGCGATTTTTCCGCTAATAATAATTAAACCAGAAATTATAAAAATACAAATTATGATAGAGGATATCGTTTGAAGCAGCAAATTTAAAGATGCTATCGTTCGAGCTATCCTAAAAGAAGTATTTTGAGTCATTTCGTTCTTATCATTTTTAGTGTGAAATGAATACTCTTGGTATATAGTTCTTCTGAAACATTCTGTACTAAGTTCAGTGCCAATTTTTGCACAAACTCTTCCAGTTAAATAAATATTAAATATTGAAACTAACGATGAAATAATCACAGCTAATATAAAAACTATAGTGGTAACTAGTAATAAATTTTCTTCTTGAATTCCAAAATTTAATGCAAAATTTTTAATTAAATTATTAGCCCAAACATTTTCAGAATCAGTAGCTGATGAAATAAATGGTAAAAATGCGCCGATATAAAACATCTCTGATAACCCACTAATTAGCATTACGCTGAAAGCTAAATATGTATAACTTTTTTGCTTGTTAGTTAATTTAGAAAAAAGTAAATTTATAGTTTCAAAAGTGCTCATATTTTAATTCTCATTAAGTGACACATCTTTGCCATCAAGAAATTATTTCACTAGATTAATTATATCAAATATATATTGGGTAATTTAAAAAAAAATCAAAACTTTTTTTATGTAAGCTTTTTATAAAAATTAAGATTTACATTTTTGATATGAAAAATTAATGTATATTTATAGTTAGCTAATAATTACTAATAATATAATTTTCACTTCTTATGCAAAATATAAAATATTATTATTTATTATCTGGAAGGTTAGAAGCTGATATAAGAAATTACGGCAAGTTTTTTAAATTTACTAAGGATTATTTGAATAAAGCAATAATTACAAATAATCCCAATGATATTAAGGATAATGCAATTGTTGTAACTCATGGCTATTTAGGTATTAGTAGAGAGATATTTATTAATAAAAGAAAAGATATAAGGCTTCTCGTTCTGGATAATCCAATGTTAAATAATTCTAATTTTGACGCGTTTAGAATTCAAGATAATGATTTAAGAATATTAGAGGTTCCTAAAGATATTGATGCTGAAGTCGAAATTAATATGAAATTAAAATTTGTAAATAATTATTTTAAAAATGTAAAGTTAAAAGAATTTTTTATCAATAAACAAAAAGGTTTAAATATTAATATTTCTTTTCCCCATGGTGAACTTATAAAACTTATATCAAGCAGTAAATTAAAAAAATTCAATAAAAAAATTAGAACTATGCAATCTAAATTTAATTTTAATATTGATAATACTTCTAAAAAGAAAGCAATTTTAAGATTAGATAAATATTTTTTGCCTAGTAAATATTCAAACTCGTCAAACTACGAATTAGATATTAATAATGTCCCTTATTATGTATTCGCTTTTCAAAGCGCAATGGTTCATAAATTTCAATTAATTGGTTGCGATGTAGTTACGTCTGAATATAATCCATTTCATTCCAATATAAATTGGCATAAAATATCTATTGAAGAAAGAATTGATTATTTAATTAATCTTTATATAAAAAGGACTTTTACTGGGCGAGAATTCTCCAAATATATCATTCGATTAGCTAAAAAATGATTAAGAAAAATTTTAGAAATAAATTATTTGCCTTTTTTAGGATTAACAAAAGTCTAACTTATCTTATATACGTAAAAATTAAAGTAGAAAATTATAAGCTTAAATATCTTTTGCATCTAATGAGAAAAGATAAAAATAGATTTAAAGCATTTATTAGGAGAATGCTCTACATTAGAGATTTTATAATAATCTTCTTTTGTAATTACTATTTATTTTTAAAAAATAGAAATAATAATAATTACTTTAAAGAGATTGTTTTTGTTATAAATAATAATGATGGCTGGGTATTAGAGGGTATTGCAAACGATTTAGCTAAATGCTTAGTTTCAAATTACAAAGATCTCAAAGTAGATGTAATAAGTTTTAAGGTTTTTAAAAAAAAAGTAAGTAAAACAACTAAATATATTTTTATGCATCAAGTGATGACTAGAAAGATATTCAAAATGAATATTAATTTAGAAAATACTTATTGTTATTACACACATACTAGGGATCTTAATAATAGTGATTTGTTTAATTATGCATTTTTAAAAGGAATATTTTTTCAATGTAAAAAAGAACTTAATCTTTTGAAAGTAAATGGTTTAAAGCAAAATAATTTAATTTATTTACCTGTTGGCTATGACAAATTTGTCTTCCCAAAAGCAGCTAATTTAATAAAAAGAAAATATGATTTTTGCTTTTCTACACCTTTCTATGATGAAGCTGAGAATCCTCATTACTTTATTAGAAAAGAAATTAAACTAGTAGAATTTATCTCTGCTAAACTTTCCCTTAATGGTTTTAATGTTGTCATAGTTGGTAAAAATTGGCCTAATTCGTCGATCGTTAAAGAAAGTAATTGTGTTTTAAAAGAGGATAATTATTTAAAAAAATCTGAAACTTTGCAGGATGTAAAATGTTTTATAAATTTATCTTCTTATGAAGGCGGTCCAGTTACATTACTTGAAGCAGCAGCAAGCGGATGCAATATAATATCTAGAGATGTAGGGATTGCCTTTGACTTATCTCAAGATATTTCTAATTTTAAATTATTAAAAGATTGCGATACTTATTCAAAATATTATCAAGAGGTTTTAAATTCAAATAATCAAATGGATGCTTTAACCAAAAAAAATTATATTAATAATCTTAAATTATTAGAAAATAAATACGAATTTAATATCTTAGCAGAAAAAATTTACAATAATATTTTTAATTAGATGGTGCTTCAAAATAAACGATTTATTAAATCAAAAACCAAAAAAATTTTAGTGGTTAATCAGAGCATAGGTAGTCTATTTTTTGATGTAGTTTTTAAATTATCAAAGAAAAAAAAGGTTGATGTTTTTACAGGATCTAAATTTACTAAGCAATTTAAAAATATAAAATTATATGGTGCTCAAAATTATATTAATAATAATATATTTTTAAGATTAATAACATGGACTATATTCACTATACAATTATATATTTTTCTAATTTTTAATAAGAATAGTTATAAAAAAATATTATTTGTTACTAACCCCCCTTTTGCTCCTCTCCTTGGACTGATTATGAATTGCAGATTTTCTATTTTGATTTATGATTTATACCCAAATATATTAAGAAGTCTTACTAGAAATAATCTTCTAAATTTTTTTATTAATATTATTATTTTTATCTGGAATGTTTTGAATAGTTTTATGTTCAAAAAATCGAATGAAATTTTCACACTGTCGAGTTCAATGTCAAATGAAATTAAAAAATACTTTAGAGATAATATTACTTTTGATAAAAAAGTTCATGTTGTATCCCCTTGGACATCTGATATTAAATTAAAACTTAAAAATAAGGATATAATTCACAAAAGTAATCGAAAAAAAGAAAAATTTAAGATTATATATTCAGGTAATATAGGACTTACGCATCCTTTGGAATATTTAGTTGAGAGTATACCTGATATAAAAGAATATGTTGAAGCTTATATAATAGGTCGAGGTCCAAAACTTCAGACACTTAAATTAATATCAAATAAATTAAAAATAAGAGCAAAGAATCTTGAGTTTCTTGAAAGGATTGATTCACAAATTAAATTTACAAATTTCTTAAAAAAAGGCGATTTCACAGTTGTGGCGCTTGATCAAAGGCTTGGAGGAGCATCGTTGCCAAGTAAAATATTTAACTCTTTGCATTTGGGGATACCAATAATATCTATTTCTAATAAGAAATCATCTCTTGCTTTGCTAATCGAAAAATATAGATGTGGAATAAATATAGAACCAAACCCTGATTTCAATATTAAAATTAAGAGATTTTTTTATAATATTTCAAAAGACAATAAGAAATTATTAGATTTAAAAATTAATGCTTTAGAAGCGAGTCAAAATTTTACTTCAAAAAATGCAGATTTATTGGTAGATTTATTTTTAGCATGAGATTAAAATTAAAGGCCTTGGTATGAAATTTAATTTATTAAATTATTTTTTTATTAAGGGAATATTTGATAATTTAGCGGCTTTTTTTTTGATTTTATTAACATCCCCTTTGCTTCTATTAATTTATTCAATTATTCTCTGGCAAATGGGCAGACCTGTTTTTTTTCTGCAAGCTAGACCTGGTTATAAATCCAAAAGATTTAAAATAATAAAGTTTAGAACAATGACTAATCTAAATAATTATCAAAATGAAATTCCTGATAAAGATAGGTTGACTAAATTTGGTAAATTTTTAAGAAGCTCATCTCTTGATGAGCTGCCAGAATTAATAAACATTTTAAAAGGGGAAATGAGCTTTGTCGGCCCTAGACCATTGTTAAATGAATACTTAGATTTATATACTCCAGAACAATTAAAAAGACATGATGTTAAACCAGGATTTACTGGATATGCTCAGATTAATGGAAGAAATTTATTATCTTGGGAAGAGAAATTTGAATATGATTTATTATACGTTAATAATCAGAACTTTTTGCTGGATCTAAAAATAATTTTGAAGACATTTAAAATTGTTTTTTCAAGGAAAGGCATTTCTGCAAAAGGAGAAGCTACAATGTATAAATTTATAGGATCTAATAAAACTAAATAGATTCTTATAGTTTGTAAATTTATTATGTCTTTTCCGAAATGGCCTAATTTTGATGAAGATGAAATTTTAAAAGTTTCAAAAATTTTAAAAAGTGGTAAAGTAAATTACTGGACAGGAGAAGAAGGTAAGTCTTTTGAAAAGGAATTTTCAGTATTAACAAATAGTAAATATTCTATCGCTATTTCAAATGGCTCTTTATCTCTCTCATGCAGCTATTTGGCGCTAGGACTTAAGGCAGGTGATGAAGTAATTACTACCCCAAGAACATTTATAGCAACTTCTTCAGCATTAGTTTTATTAGGTTATAAACCAGTATTTGCAGATATTGATTTAGATTCAGGTCTAATAACAGCAAAAACTATTGAACCATTAATAACTAAAAAAACAAAGGCAATTTCTGTGGTTCATTTAGGAGGCTGGCCTGCGGATATGAGTTCCATTTGCGAACTTGCTAAGAAATATAATTTATATGTAATAGAGGATTGCGCACAAGCTCACGGAGCAAAAATTAAAATTGATAATGATTATAAATCTGTTGGATCTTTCGGAGATATTTCAGCATGGAGTTTTTGTCAAGATAAGATAATGACTACTGGAGGAGAAGGAGGAATGATTACTACGAATAAAAAAAAATATTGGGAATTAGTTTGGTCATTCAAAGATCATGGAAAAAGTTTTAATAAAGTTTTTCAGGAGAATATTGATGGAGGTTTTAGATGGTTGCATGATAGCTTTGGTTCCAATTTCAGATTAACTGAAATGCAAAGCGTAATTGGGAGAAGTCAGATAAAAAAATTAAAAAATTGGAATTTAATTAGAAATCGTAATGCAAAAATACTAATAGAAGGCTTATCTAATTGTTCATGTATAAGGATACCTAAGATCCCAGATAATATTATCCATGCCTATTATAGATTTTATTGTTATTTGCATTTAGATTCATTATCAAAAGATTGGGATAGGAAAAGAATCATCCTTGAAATAGTGAATTTGGGATATCCTGCATTTGAAGGGACTTGCGGTGAAATCTATCTTGAAAATTGCTTTATAAATTCAGGAATAACGCCTAAAAAAAGATTGAAGAACGCATCTGCTTTATCATCAACTAGTTTATGTTTTTTAACTCATCCATCAATAAATCAGTACCAAATGCATGAGTATGTAAATGTCATAAAGAATGTTTTAGATACTGCTTTAAGGAAAAATTAAATCTCAAAAACATAAAAGGTAATCTTGTTTGTATAGGTTCTTTTTTGAAGCTATTGCAATTTTCCAAATCAAGAATTCAAAGCTTGAGATATTTAATTTATTCATTTCTAATTTATGCGATATTCCTTTTTTATCAAAAGAATATTCCCATGTATTCAAGCCGGTATAAATATCTTCAAACTTTGTTTTTAAGTCTTTATATATATTCTTAAGAGTTAAGAAATCATTAATTGCCGCCTTATATGAAATTGTTGCATCACAATTACCTGAACTTGATATGCCAATAGTTATGATATCTTTTCCCTTTAAGTTAGATACTAATTCTTTCCCATTGATCATAACATGCTTATGTTATTAACAAACTTAAAATATTGTCTAGATCAAATATTAAGTTATCAAATTATAATTTGTTAATCCTTTAAATATCGAATAGGTATAAAATGATATCAATAAAATATATTTTAAATTTAAATATTTATTATTAATAAGGTAAATATATATTGGCATAAATATTGTTAATCTTCCTGATAAAAAAACTGTTGATAATACAATAATTACTGACCAAATAATAATATCCAAAGGAATAAAAATGGATATCAGAGAAGTAATAATAATAATTAAAAAGAAGGTAAATATGCTTGGAATAATTATTTTATATGCAGATATTTTTTCATTAAAAGATTCAAGTAAAGTATCTATTAATAGCGCATTCTGCTCATAATCTATAGCAGGTGACCTTTTTAACAATTCATAGCATATAAATAAAATTAAAAAAGTAGTTAAAACAATTAAAAGGGTCTTTAAATTAAATTTTATTCTTACAATTTTCAGCTTTAATTCAAGGCTAATTATAAATCTAAAAAAATAATTTCTAATTTTTATAAAGTAATCTGAAAATATAAATATATTTGAAAAAAAAGCTAATGGAGAAATAAGTATACTTAGAGCATTAAAAATATAATATTTAAAACTGTTTTTATTAAATAAAGTTATTGAGATATTTAACCAACTAATTGCTAAAGTGACTTTTATTAAATTGAAGGATTTAAAGAAATAAAAAGAAGTGAAAGTACTTAACAGAATTACTATGTCTAAAATTATTTTGTTTTTAATCCTTACTCTAGGGCTTAAAGATGATTTATAGTAGATAAATAATGTCGAAAAAGAATATAGTGATGCATTAAATATTTGAAAAAAAGTATAATTAAAATTTGTTAATCTATAAATTTCTTTAAAAATAATAAAAAGAGGATAAAATCCAGTGTCTTCAGCTGTTCCCGAGAAAATCTTTATATAATTATTGTAATCAGTTATTTGAAGTACTTTTGGAAAAAGATAGACAAAAATTATTGGCCAGATGCTTACTATAGTAAGCAAGATAAATTTGTTATTAGATAAACTAATTTTTTTTTCCAAAATCTATGTTATTTTTCGTCGAACAATATTTAATTGTTCCATAGTATCAACAGAAATAAAATTCCCTTCTACTTCAAATGTTGATATTTTAATTCCTGCTTCGATTAATCTTAATTGCTCTAATTTTTCTAATTTCTCTAAATCAGATGAACGATATTTGTTCCATTTATTTAAAATATCTCCTCGATAACCATATATTCCTACATGTCCCCAATAATTGTAGTATTTATGCCATTCTCCTTTATCAATATCTCTTATATGAGGTATTGCAGATCTTGAAAAGTATAAAGCTTGTCCTTTATTAGAAACTAATGTTTTGACTACTGCAGGATTGTGTATATCCTCTTTATTTATTTTATGAATTGGAGTAACAACTTCAATATTTTCAGATTTAGTCTTTATAAATTGATCCATTATTGTTATTACTTTGGGGTCTAATAATGGCTGATCACCCTGGACGTTGATAATGCCAGTTTTTGAAAGTTTATCCTCTATATTTGCTTCAAAACTCGAATTTAGGGAATCGTTATTACCCCAAGCTATTTTAAGTATCGAATCTAATGCACTCGCTATTCTCTCACTACCAGAAGCGCAGGATTTTTTTGTATTTATAAAATCGTATCCTAATTTATTTACTAAAAAACCTACTTCTTTACTATCAGTGCAAATCACAATTTTTGAAGATATTTTAGCTTTAGAGCATTGTTCTAAAACTCTTTGAATCATAGGTTTACCATTGATATCAGCCAAAATTTTGTTAGGAAGTCTTGTGGATTCAAGCCTTGCTGGAATAGCAATAATAGTTTTTTCTATACTCATATTAAATTTTACGTTTTAGTCTTAATCCCAAAGTTGCATCGCTTTATCTCTGGAAGCAAACCATTTTGCAGCATAATGACCGCCCATAGTTCTTTGATCTTTAAACCATGGACCTCCAAGAGTCCAGTGCATTAAATCTGGAATAGTTTTGGATGTACTATCTTCGTCATCTACTCCGATAAGAAAATTCCAATATCCCAATATCGAACCAATGTCTTCATCACTTTCTAACCAGTTAAATCTATGAAGATCTAAACCACTAGCTGCATTTACATAATCTAAGTTAAGTGATTTGCATTTTTCACAGTTAAGCATCATTAGAGAACTCCAGTTTTTTTTTGGGTAAGGTGTCTGCTTTTCTCCTTGGAATTTTGTTTTTTCGGTGGGTTTGTGTTCGTGCTGAACACACATAACTGAATATCTATCGTTTCGTTGATCCCATAAATTCTTTATATCTGAATTACAAAGCATGTCACAGTCCATAAATATGGCCCAACCAGAATAGTTCATAAGATAAGGCACAAGGAATCTCGTAAATGAGAATTCTGTACTTTGCTTGGGGTCTCTTTTTCTAAAATATAGATTTTGTTTCTCTAATTGCGAAGTAACTAAAGGGGTAATTGATAGAGGCTGAGAAGTATTTTGATAGAGCGAATCAATAAGTACATTAGTAGCCGCTCTTTCTCTATAATCGTATCCAATAAATATAGGAATTAAATTGTTTGAAGAATGCTGCATAAATTATTATATGGAGGAAGGTGCATTTGGAATGCTTAAAGATTTACGAATAGCCAGCAATTCAGAAAGTAGATTTTTAAGTCTATGTAATGGGACCATATTGGGACCGTCACTTAAGGCATTATCAGGATCTGGATGCACTTCCACAAATAGACCATCTATTCCAACTGCCATTGCTGCTCTTGAAAGGGGTGCGACAAATTCTCTTTGCCCACCTGTTGAACTTCCTTTGCCTCCTGGCTGCTGAACTGAGTGAGTAGCATCAAATATAATCGGACAACCTAACTCTCTCATTTGAGGTAAACTTCTAAAGTCAACAACCAAAGTGTTATATCCAAAACTACTTCCTCTTTCAGTTAGCCACAATCTTCCTGAAGAGGGATCAAGACCGGAATCTTTTGTTTTTTTTAATACTTGTTTCATGTCCCATGGTGCTAGAAACTGTCCTTTTTTTATATTAATGATTTTGTTGTTATTCTTTACTGCTTCTACCGCTGATATTATTAGATCAGTTTGTCTACATAAAAAAGCAGGTATTTGTAATACATCCACAACTTTGGCAACTTCACTTGCTTGATGACAATCATGAATATCAGTCAATATCTCTAATTCAAGTTTTGATTTTAATTCATCTAATATTTTTAGACCTTGATTTATCCCAGGACCTCTGAATGAGTTGGGAGAGCTTCTGTTGGCTTTATCAAAACTAGATTTGAAAATATATCTTATATTTAAATCTTCACAAATTTCTTTAATATTTTTTGCTATTTCAAAAACAAGATTTTTATCTTCAATAACACAAGGACCTGCTATCAAAATTAATTTTGAATCCATTAAACATTTTTTTCTAAGACTATTGTTACATAATACAGGTATTTATTTAATTTAAATTATTCCAACCATTTTTTAAATATTGATTCCAAATACCCTTAGCAATAAGGATTCTTTCAGCTAATTCTCTAATTGCTCCTTTACCTCCATCACTATTTAATACAAGGCTTGCTTTTCTAATAAGACCTTTTGATGAATCTCTGGGACAAATTAGTAATGAAACTCTTTCTTTTAAAGCTAAATCGTTTAAATCATCGCCAACAAAAATTGTATTTTGTGTCGAGATATTTAAATTAGATTGTAATGTTGATAAAGTAGATAACTTATCTTTGATCCCAGTTAAACAGTAGTCAATATTAAGGTCCCTAGCCCTCGCATCTGATGCACCACTTTTGCCACCACTTATGAGTGCTATCTGAATTTGATTTGATTGAAGAAGCTTTAAACCAAGTCCATCTTTTACATTAAAATTTTTTATGATAGTACCTTTAGGATCATAAAAAAGACTGCCATCAGTAAGAACACCATCAATATCAAGCGCTAGTAATTTTAAATTACGAAGTTTTTTAGTATTAAAAAACCATTTAATTTCCCTAAAGATTTTCACGTTAATCCAGCTTGGATAAGATCATGGAGTTTTAGAAATCCAATTAATTTATTCTTATTATTAGTTATTGGCATAACTGTTATTGGTTTTTTCCTATTAATTTCCATCATCTCAATTGCTTCGATAACAAGAATTTTATGGTCTATTGTAATGGGATTTTTAGTCATTAAATCTTTTGCAAGAAGATAATTCCATCTTTTGGGTTGGTTTTCTTTTAATGCTCTACGTAGATCACCATCAGTAATTATCCCAATAATTTCTCCTTCTTTTGAGGGATCTTCAACCCAAGAACATCCAATTCCATTCTCAGTAATGCTAAATATTATTTCTTCTAAAACACTTTCTGTTGTTATGGAGGGAACCTCTGAAATCGGAATTTTGAGATCTCCTACAGTTAGAGTTAATTGTTTTCCTAATTGTCCTGCAGGGTGATTTAAAGCAAAATCAGATGAAGAAATAGATTGTCTTTCCATAAGTACAGCTGCTAATGCATCACCAATTGCCATGGCGACTGCCGTGCTTGCAGTTGGGGCTAAATTTAATGGACAAACTTCCTTATCTACTCCCCCAAATAGAACCACGTCAGTCTCTTTAGCTAAGGTAGAATCTTTTTTGCCAACCAAGGCTATTGTCTTAGTTTTTCTTCTTTTTAAATGTGGAATTATTTGCAAAATTTCTAATGTTTCCCCACTATTAGACATTAGAAGACATACATCATTTTCGCTAACAATACCCAAATCCCCATGCAATGCGTCTAAAGGGTTTAGATAGAGTGACATTAAACCGATAGAGGAAAAGGTAGCTGCAATTTTTCTCGCAACTATTCCACTTTTGCCAACTCCAGTGATAATGAGCTTTTCTTTGTTAATAATGCAATAAGTAAGTAGATCTAGGGCTTTTTCAACTTCCAAACTAGACAACCTGTCTGCCGCTGCTGAAATGGCGGAGGCCTCCTCTCTGAGACATTGAGAAAGGCTATTCATTTTAGTTGACATAATATTTAATTCTACAATAAGTAACTTTCTTAAATCAAGAATTACATACTTTTCTAAAAAAAGTATGATCGCAAATTTTTATGTTAATTTGTTTATGGTAAGA
>MDTG01309026.1_pt1 | contig 16476 bp, 13 predicted proteins | sample 811421 | NCBI WGS metagenome assembly MDTG01 (sample SAMN05326645, study PRJNA326480) | marine metagenome | isolation source: seawater | place: Pacific Ocean: South East | collected 2011
AAAGCTCAGGATGTGGTAGAGTTACATTTAGTTTCAGAAAGTGGTTCTTCTATCACGCCCGAACATAAACGCACCATACAATGTTGTACATGCTTTTTAACCAATAAAAAGAAAAAAGAACTCAAAAATAGTAATAGAAATGCTAAATGTATTTTTATATGGATTCCATTGAATATGGATGAAATAAGTCATTTCTTTTCTATATTTTTATGGGTATTCATCGCCGTATCATTCATAGGCGGGTTTATTTGTACGTATCAGAACATAGAAGGTTCTTACCCTGTAGTATTATCTTCATCTATAACGGCATTGGATAAAATACCACCGCCATTTGATAGTCCGTATTGTGATGGTAAAAAATATACAGATGCTTTAAAATGGATAAAATGTATTAATGAAAATGAACAAAATATTAATAGAACGTTATATGACCAAATTACTGGGAAAATTATACCATGGCGTGACGCGGCCGGCGATACATGTGAGATGCTACTAAAAGATAAAAATGATAACAACAAAGCCAAATGTACAGGTGCAGATTCTAACTCCGCTTTAAGATATCCACCTACCGTTGGTTGGACATCAGATGAAGCCTGTGTAGGTTGTGCACTTGACAGCATTGGAGGTGAATCATGTAGTAGCAGAGGTGGTTATTCTTGTGTATTTAATTCAACACTCGTAAAATACGAAGCTTTATCTGGTTCAGAGAATGATCCCACGCGTATTATACCCCGTCCAACTTTTAAAATTTATACTGGGACCGATGAACATCCATTGTTTGCATGGGGATTTATTTTTGCTTTCTCGTTAATAACATCTATATTTCATTGTTTTCTAGGTACAATGGCATATTATCATAAAAAAACGGATGCTCCTTGTGGTGTAACACCTCTTTACGTTTATATGATATCAAATGGGCGTTCTCCTTTAAGATGGTTAGAATATTCTATTACGAGTGCTATCATGTTCACATTAGTATTAACGGTAAATCGTGTAACAGATGTATTTATTGTTACGTTTGCTTTTATCATTTCGGTTTTATACAATACATTTGGGGCAGCCATCGATTATATCGATAATTCGGTAATAGTTATTTGGATGTGGACGGTTTCTTTCATTGGTTTTATTGCGCAATTTATCTGTTTATTTATACATTTTGATTTGGCAATCGCTCCTTATATTGATCCCGAGATTACAAAATCATCTGACTTATGGGGTCAATTTTTCGATATTATTCGAATTATAAATTGGGGGTTATTATTATCTTTTTCAACTTTCCCAATTGTTAGTTTATTTCACCAATGTTATAAATATAAATGCTGGCCATGTAAAACATGGATTAAATTCAAGAGCGATGAGAACGTTGACAAAAATAGAATAAGAAATTGTATGACAAGGGCGGAAATGTCATATATATGGCTTTCTTTTATTTCAAAGACTTTGTTAGTTGTAACTATGTTATTGGGTACAGCATTAAGAAGAAACAATAGTAGTGAGGATTGATTTTATAATACTATATAAATATATAATTTTATTAATATAATTATGGTAAATTCTAAAGTAATAAGTTCGTTATCACAAATCATGATTATGGTAGCAATTTTAGGAGTAGGGATTTACGGTTCTGTATTATGGGTACATTGGGATGATATCAATGTTTTAGAAAAACCCGGGAACAATGAAGAAAATGGAATAACATATGTTACAATGGATTTACCCCTAGGCACTTTATTATACGTCGAAACTATCACCACTGCTGTATTATTGGTTATAAGTGCACTAGGGTTATTCGCTTCTGGTAATGAAAATACTAGGGCTGTATTATTGGTGTTTAATTCTTTATTTTTCTCTGCTTTTGCATTTACATTTGCTTATAGAGCATTTACATTATGGGGTACAAGTGAAGGGCAGTGTGGATATATAGGAGAAGGGCCCGATTATATTAAATCTTGTCCAGTAACTAGGCATTTAAATAGTGGTCCGGATGGTATAAACGTAGAACCATTTTATAACATTTCACACATTGAACCGGAAGAAAAGAATGATTGTATTTTTTGGTTTTGGGACCAAACATTTCCATATGAAAGCGTCACTACCGAGTTTTTGGGGGGAAGTGGAAGCGCGACTTCATTGGTTGCCATAAAAGAACAAATGAGAAATACAATGGATTGGTCTAAAAGAGCACCCTATGGATGGTATGAAATAGATGCTGGATGTAGCGAAGGTACTACTGGTGGGCAAATTACTGGTGCAACAGACTGTATTCAAGACGGAAGGTCTGTTTTTGCCGGTATAGAATCGGAAACATGGGTTACTACCCCATGTGCGGGAGCTGATGATACACCCGCCTCCTGCTCATCCAATACCGATTGCGCGTCCGGTGAGGTGTGTGATCAAAATGTATGTAGCAATCCTAACTGTGGTCAACAAAACGGAAAAATATTAATAACAAATACATTACCACGCTCTGGTACGGATGGTATACAAAAACCAGATATTAGTTTTTGTTGGTATTGGGGCTGTAATAAACATTGTAACCATGAAAGATATATAGTCAATCAATTATTATTGTGGGTTTCTTTAACTATGACCGTTTTCACGTTATTCACGACATTGTTGTCTGGTTCATATGCTGCCGGTAAATGGGATGTTATTATGCCCGGTGGTGCTGGTGCCGCAAAAGGCCCCGGAGAGGAAGAAGAAAAAGACGAGTCCAATTGGAAAAATATGGAAATAGGTGAAAGTGGTAGTGGGATATTAAAAAAGCGATCTAGACAATTAAGATTTTAAAATATAAATAAAATATAATATAATATATAATAATGTCTAATAATAAGAAAAATTATAAAGAATTAATAACTAAAAAAAATGAAACTAAAACACTTCCTAATAAATGTTCTGGTGTACGCATTCAAATTGATGGAAAAGCTTATCGAGCTTTTTCTCTTGTTTTTAATCATCCGTCTGGTTGCAATGAAACTAATTGGGTTGTATTGAGCGAAACTATTGACGGTGGCCCTATTTTAATAGACAAACAAACGTTGTCTATTATGGCAGGGCAAGAAATACAATGGCTAACAGAAAAGGGTAGTATAGTCAATACGGAACCTACTATATTAGCAGTTGAACTAACACAGAAAAATTAGACAGTATATAAACCAAAATGTATACAATTAAATAATGTCATTGTCTTTACTAGAAAGCTGTAGAAAATATGAAAAGTCTGCTCGTAGATCAAAAGGCAATATACTTTCATTTTTCGAATTCAACGAAAAATACAATACCACATTGCCAACAAATCTTTCAAGTGAAGAAGTTTATATGCAATTTCACGCGTCTGTTAGAAAAGCTAAGAATAGAGATGGTTTTCCAATCACTGGAAAACTATTTAACATTTATAAAAGGTTATCTGAGAACAAGCGTGCTACTTTGAATAGACAACCATTGCAAACATCCGTAACTATACCACCACCTACAGCGTCTTTATCACCACCAGAGCCTAGATTAGTTAAAAAAACGGAGAAACAAGTGTTTGATATACCACCGCCAAAAGCAAAACGTATGAAAAAGGAACCAGTTAGAAATGTATTGGAACAATATAAACTTGATCTAAATAATTTCTTAGATATTAATAAAGAGAGTAAATTAGTAGGGGCTTCACAAGTAGTTTATTTTGTTCCGCCCGAACCAGTTCAAGAATTTGAAAATTATTCTGTTAAATTGACTCGTTCACATGGGCAAATTTTGGTGGATGGAGGTAAATTTAAGATGGTTAATAAAGTAAAAAGAGATATCTTTGGAATTAATAAAAAAGACGCGGAAGAAGTAATTAGTGCCGTAACAAATGGGCAAAAGGGACCTTTCTTTGTTAGTATTAATTGTCCAACTGGTGCTATGAATTGTGAGTGTCATTAAAATATTATACGTTATTTAAAGTTTATTCATATGGTATATAATTTTTACTTTCAGAAATTTCTGGCTCTCTTATTAATCTGTGTGTAAATCGCTGTTTGTGTTGATTTAACATTTTATTTTCTTTTATCAAGGTTTCATTATGCGCTGTCAATTGCCTGATAGTTAACCCATGTTTAGAAATAACATCATTGTGTGTTTTAATAATAGCTTTGAGTTCATCTATTTTACCTTGCATAGTCTGTTTCAAGCTTTCATTTTTGACAAGTGTATCGTTATGATATTTCTTGAGGTCTTCCGTTTGTTGAATAAATGTATGAGAAGTCTTTTGAATTTCCGATATTTCTTCACGCAATTCGTTAATTTCTTTTTCGTATTCCATATTTTTTTGATTCATGGTTTTCATTTTTTCTAAATAATCCACAACTCTTTTCTTCAATTGGCTGTGGTTATCCTTTAGTTCCTGTAGTGAATCTTTCAAATCATTATGTTCGTTCATAAAACTATTTTTAGACGAAACATATCTATCAAAATGTTCCAGTTCTTCATGACCATGTTTGTCTTTCAATGCTTGAATAATATCAAACAATTCGTGTATAAGATGTTCACTCATTTGCTTATAATAAAATTTATTTTATAGTGTCAATTAAAAGTACGTAACAAAAACTATCTGACTACTTAAAGATTTAATTTTCATATATATGGAATCATTACAAATAAAGAATACAATTATAAATTTTAAAATTATATCTAAGTTACAACCCCATATGCGGTTGGATACATCCTCTACCCTATATAAAATTTATGATACCAGAGGAATAATACCAGTTTGGGCTGTTAGATGGTGGTCTGGATACAATCGCAAACAAGATATATCTAGATTGTCTACTTTGTACGAAAAAGCGATTGAATTTATAAAATCCAATGATAAAATTATTCAAATCAAAGATGCAATGAAGGGTTCTATACCCGGGTTAGAAAATTTAAAAATCACATACGAAGAAGATTTAACCATCGTTTCTAATTTAGAATATATTATTGAATCAATAAAAACAATTGATTAATCAATTTATGTTGTATATCTGTTGGAACGTGTGGTATTAACATATTCATCCAATTGGAAATATAATTATATGGGAGTATATTCATTTTAATGGCTTCGTTTTTCAAGAAAAGAATGAATTTTATTAACTGTTCTCTTGTTTCAATTCCCATAACTATAAATGATTTTTCTACACTATTGCCAATTCCTACAATAGTGCGTAAACTTGTAACATAAGGAATATAAACATTACCTAATAATAACGTATAATCTTCTTGAGTATATTTTTTAATTATATCCGTAAGTGCAACAGTATCCGCATATGCTCTATGTGCATTCAAGTGTTCTTTGCCTAAAATACATTTAACTAAACTTTTTAATGAGTATTCATTGTTCATTGTTTTTGTATAATCTCTAAAATATATCAACGAATCAAAGAATAACCAATTTGTTGGTATTAATAAACTTCTAAGATTACATTCATTTTCTAATACTAATTTATCCGATGAAAAATTATTATGTGATATTAACACAGGAACAAAAGATTTAAAACATCTATTTTCAATCCATCGTACCATTTTATTGAATACGATAGAAAATTCAGGGGCATTGTTTTTATTTAAAAACTCCCTTGACAGATGAAAAAGTTCTGGCACTGGAGGCGTAGGAAAATAATTACAATTTGGTATTGGATCAATTATTGCATTGAATGTAGCACCGCTATTGATATGATGTATGCAAATATCCCATATTTTACACGTCGATGGATTTTTTACATCGCCAATAAATTCAAGATCGTATACAAAAACTTGCATATGCTTATGGAAAGTTTCAATACGAAACATTATAGTATTATTAAACGCGTTTATATAGCTAAAATGAATTTATTGATTAAATAAAAAAAGATATATAAACCCATGAATAATATAATAAATGGATTCCCAACCGTTTAAACGACCAAAAACAGACAATGACTTAAAAAAAAAGAATAAAAAAGCTAGAGATTTAGGTATTGTGTCTTATCGGCACATGATGACTGCCGCATTCGAATATTTTCAGCAAAATGAATACAATCGTATATTAAGTCTACGGCCCCAAAAACATATGACTTCTATACGAGCGTCTGCCAAACCCAGAACAGAATGTTTAGGTGATATTCGCCTAGAACAAATTAGAAGATACATGGATTCTTATCCCGGTTGGGAAAGGTCCGTCATGCAAAAAGTCTTTCATGAATCGTTTTTACAGGCAGTAGCATTACATATTTACCGTGATGACGCGGACATTGACATGGACGCTATCATGCGCATGAACGACTGGCCCAATCTCCAACAACAAGTTTTGTGCCAAACACCGAGAAGATTTGGTAAGACTACGGCGGTATCTATGTTTGTAGCTGCCTATCAAATGAGTGTACCGAGGTCAGAGCAGTGTATATTTAGTACGGGTAAGCGAGCTTCCGACAAACTGGTAGAAAATGTACATAACTTTATCAAAATGATTCCGGGTCAGGAACAATACACCAAACGGAAGGGAGAAATCCTATATTATTATGGACCCAAAAAGGGTGATGTCAGGAAAGTTTCTAGTTATCCCTCCGGGAGTAAGGCACTGAGAGGTGTGGGAGGCGATGTAATATATTTAGAAGAAGCAGCATTCATGGATATCAAAATGTTTCACGAAGTGATAGTGCCCCTACTCGAGTTAGAGACAACAGCATTGATAGCTATCAGTACACCTCAAGATAGTACAAATTTTTATAGTCTTATGTTCGAAATGAAAGATCCGGCTGGGAATAAATTATTTAATCAGAACAAAATTGAGATGGTGTGTGAGGATTGTCGAAAGGGTCCACATCCTGAAAAATGCACCCACATGAAACATTTACTGCCTAGATGGAAAAGTTCCGGCAAGCAGGATATGGTGGCCCAGATTTACGGGGACAATAGCACTGATATGTTGAGAGAATCGATGGGCATGACTACGGAAGATTCCGCTAGTGTGTTCCATCATTCATGGGTAGATAAACTGAAAAATGCACCGCCCTATTTATTTACAAATGCTCCATCTTACGTGTGGATAGCATGTGATCCCAACGGTGGCGGTTCGTCCGCTATGTCAATAGTGAGTGTTACTATGGAGAACAATCAATACGTTTTAGTCGGGATGGAAATGCATGTAGTAAAAGGTCATGGCGAAATACGTTCTTTATTGGTAACACATGTAAAATCTTTACGTAAAGTTTACGGTGCGGCTCAATTTATATTCGTGCCAGAAAGTAATCTCGGGCATGAAGCCTCACATATGAGTCATATGTTAAATGCTGAACCGCGTTGTAAATCCTTAATGGAGAGAGGTGAACCGGGTGTAATTACGACACATAAACGTAAAGAATTATATACGAATTTTACGGTGGAGCAGTTCGCCAATGGTGGAATACATTTTGCAAACGAAGAATCATTTGTATGTTCGAACCCATTTGCCGACGCAAATCTTCGAGCAAAAAGTTGTAAGAAAAGTTTTCTTCAACAGCTTAGTTTTTTCAACAAAATAGTGATACATAAAGGTAAACCAGAGGAAGGCAATCGTCCAAAAATCATTTATTCGGGTAAAAAATCAGGGAACGATGATTTAGTTATGACCTTCATCATCGGAATGTATTGGAGTATGATGTTCATGACCGGACGTTCCACTCCCAACTTTAGGGATTTTAACAATTAATCTTTGTATTTCTTCTTCGTCCGTATACTCTTTTGGTAAAATATTATATTCTCTCAATAATAAATAAAAAATAGTCCACCATGGAAAAAACCCAAAACCCAACCCAAAAATAATAACATAAGTTCCTACATTGTTATCATTTGAAAATAATAATAACATTAAACAAGATATAAATGTACTAAGCGCGGAATAATAAAATAAATATGTAATACATTTCTTCTCAGAAAACATTATATAAATATAATAACTAATATTAATACATGAATTCTGTTCTATCTACGAATTTAATTCCATTAAGATGGAAAGCGTACATGTATTTATTTTACAATAAATCATGTCAATCCATACATAACACGTTTATAGAAGACGCTGGTAGCCAAACACCGCCGGAACGTTTGAGTAAAGATGTGGGCTTATTGGAAAAATTTCAGCTATTTTGGACTAAAAATCCAACGCATATATCAGGTACTAGATTATTTTTAGGTTCTGCCAAAAACGCGGCAGACTATGATTCATTGAAACGCAATGATATTAAAATGATTATTAATGTTACTAGTGATGTCCCTAATTTTTTTGAAGATGAATTTATCTATCATCGTATACATTTATTAGACATAACAGAAGATTCATTGTATAATCACGTAGAAGAAATTAATAAAACACTTGAAATTGTTAAAGAGTATGAAACTGGCAATGTTTTGGTACATTGTATGATGGGGGCTAGTAGATCCGTAGGATTCGTATGTTTATATTTAATGAATACACTCGATTTAAACATGGAAAATGCATACGCATTTGTAAAAGATAAACGAGAAGCCGCCTCCATCAATAAAAAATTTTATAAAGAATTAGAGGCATGGAATGTACATATATGAAAAGAATATGATATCATCGTATAAATTAATATAATATTATAGTATAAAAAAATGTCATCTGTAGATTTTTTAGGCACCAAAATTGAAACCGGTTGGTTTGTTGTTTTAATCATTGTGTTATTATATTTGGTTTACGCATTTTTTGCAACTATATACAGTTGTTTGACATGTCAAAGTGCTCGCAAGTGTTTCAAATGTTATTGCTGTCCATTTATACAATGTTTTCGCATGCTAAAATACGCTTGTACTGGAGAAAAACCAGTACAAGGGAATAATTATAGACCGGTTTCAACAGACGACGAAGTATAGATTACACACGGATATATATAAAGACGTTATCTTAACTATTAATGGAGTGGGAATTTAATTTTGGAACCCTATTATGGTGGATATGTTTAGTATGGTTTATTAATATCATGGTTGATTTGTTACGTGGTCCATATTATTTTATTAAACAGATGGTCATCTATTGTAAAAAAAGCATAGTATTTATTTGTAATATTATCTATATAATATTATATTTTCCAATATATGCAATACGACACGCACAAACAAGCAAGAATTAATACCATATTCAATAATATTATGTCGAATAATAAAAAGGACATTACACTCCATTGTTTAAATGTACCATTTCTGTTGACACAACATATTATAAATAATTTAACATTAGACCAATTAAATTCATATCCTTTGTTGGCTATGGCGTTAAAAATGGTATACGATGAAAAAATAAAAAATAGAATTTTAATTTTAACACCTAAATTTTCAAGTAAATCATTTGTATGGATTTCAAGTACACGTACCAGTCTTACTAATACGAGAGAAGTGTCAATTACAACAATAGATACGACGAACGAACTAAATAGAATTCAGGAAAATCTTTTTAAAGTGAACGATGTAAAATATAATGGTGTACTAATTACAACTATAACATGTTATTAATATTTACAGACTCTCTAATATGTACCATGAAATTTTTATCTTTATTTTTCAAATCAGTATAATAATACTCCAACCTAATAATCATATCTGATACCCCCTCGTCTATACCACGTATTTTAATAGAATACAACGTATAACATAACATTATTGGTACCAATATAGGCGAACATAAAACAAACGTAACCACGTGGCATTCTTTATCCATGTACATCTCCAACACAAACAAACAAATGATTAAAATATAATATTCCCTCTTAAAATACTTGTTCAAACAAAATATAATCTCCATTGTTATTATTATCATATATATAATGGTCTCAATAATAATATTCGGTTTAATTAAATCAGATTTCTTTTCTAATATGTTAATAATACGAAGCAAATACATGCAAATAAAAGGTATAACCATGTAAAAATTACCTTGTTCCATCCATGTATTTTTTGAATCATGGAACAAAATCCAAAATAATACTACCGACGGATAAATATTATAATACCAATTATTTGATTCTTTCATTATGGTATAAAATGACAACATGATCGTAGTGAAAAACACCAATACAATTATTATACCAGTTAACATGAAATAAGATTCAATTGACAAAAAATTATATTCACGCCATATAAAAATGTTTAATACGATAAAATAACATAATATCCACGCATAAAATGAATATCTATCATCGGCATCATCATCCGATAAATTTTTATATAGATTCAAATAAATAAACATCATGTAACACAAATAAAGAATATAAAAATAGGTAATGACTATTTTTCCTCCGACATGTGTTTTATTGTCTGTTATATCAACATTTAATGCATAATAAAATGAAAATATTATTATATTGTATATAGAAAATATAAATTCTTTCATTTATTCGATGTAAAAAGATGTAAATAGTTAATAAACAAGGTTTTCGATCATGAATGTGGAACGTATAAAAAGACATAAATATTGTTTAAATGTTGACTAGAAATATATTCCTGATTTTATCATTATTATCTATACCATTTGGTTTAATTTTAATTGTTATTGGCTATGGAAAAATTTCTGATTCTGAATATGTATTAGAAGAATTATCACATGGATTTCTATTAAGTTTAATTTGGACAATAGTAGGTGGTTCAATATTTTATCAATGGTTATTATGGTTCACGGCACATATGTTATCCTTTGTGCCGACATATAAATTAGAACAGTTTATTTTTAATTGTGGGTTATTATTCATTTCGGCTACCTTTTTAATTGGTGGTTTAATATTCATGAGTGCAAATCCTCTATATTTAAATTTATGTGAATGTGATGAGGGATTTTATGGCCCAGATTGTTTACCATGTCCACAGATGAATGGTGAAATATGTAATGGTCATGGAACTTGTAGTGATTTTTTATTAGGTACGGGTGATTGTGATTGTGATATAGGTTACGAAGGCATCTCTTGTCAACTATGTTCCGTACGTTTTATGAAAGACGAAGACGAACAAAGTTGTATATGTGAAAGAGTGCTAAGGGGCGAAAGCTGTACAGAATCTGCCCCGGGGTTTAATACAACATTTTATCCCTATGTATTTTGTATTAGAGGATGGTTACAAACAGGATATGAACCTACACCTAAAAACAGATTTTGGTCATTGCCATCCATTTGGCCAGTATGTGGCGCATGTGAACCATTCTATGCTGGCCATCCTGAAGTAGAATGTAAACAATGTTTAGGAAGATTACCAGAAATTAAATGGTACCCCGACGGGACGTGTTCTAACCCACATTATAATGGTTTAAAAACAGATTGTGAAGCGATTGGAATATGTACGAATGCAACTGAAGCCGGTCAAACCGCTGCAAAAGGCAATGGAACTGCCCATACCAATCAAGGTGACTGTGTGGGTAAAACAGATTGTGGGTTAGGCTTTAACGAGCCATGTGAATGGAAGACGACAGAGGAATATAATGACAACCCTTCTTGTTCAGACCCCGACCCTCTGAAAGTCACAGAAGAATTATGTCTAGAAGGCAATGGCAACTATCCGTTGTCCGAAGAAAAGGTATGTAATGGCCATGGCCTATGTTGGGACAATGATAATTATGATAAAAAAGTATTTCGATGTACGGGTACAGATTGCATGCCCGGTATACCAGAAGGTGGTCTAATCAACCAATGTACACCTACATGGAACATATGTGAAAAAGATACGGATTGTCCCGGTACATTCAATTGTGCTGGAAGATGTTTATCTATTTATAGTTTTCCAAAAGGTCCCACTGAATCATGGGCCGGTGAATTCAATGGGAAAACTTGTCGTAGCAACGATGAATGTAATTTTTTAGGGAATCCATACATAGGAACTATATTACCAGCAGGGTGGGATACAGAAGGTGAATGTGCTCAATATAGCTGTTGTGCCGAAGCTGCTCGAGGTAATTATTCGTGTTATAATTGTAGAGACAACGACATTTATGACCCATTTGGAAATTTTGTAAGCAACGGACCCATATCCATGGGACGAATGCCACCCGCCTGTGATGATTGTCCGGGATGGGATAATGATTTAGATGTTAATGGTCAAACCATATGCAATGGTAAAGGCACGTGTAATCCATTAGTAGATGCACAAGATAATTATGTAGAAATGGGCTGTGCATGTACTACAGATATTGAAACTGGACAAAAATGGGTTGGACCCTTTTGCGAATGTTTAAAAACAGCGGCCCCAGAAACTACTATTGTGAAGATAATAAACACACCTTTAACAAACATTTGGATAAATGGTACAGTCAATTATACAACATTTTACGGACCCCTGAGTGATAGAATCAATGACCATTACATTGATATTTCTAAATTATTGGACAAACGAGATTTAGCAGGGGGGGATAATCCTTCGTTGTCTTCCTGTTTAACAAACGGTGTATGTGATTCCAATAAAGAAGATTGCACCGCTGAAGATTTCGAGACTTGTACTGAACAGGAAAACATAATTGAATTTGTAGATGCAATGAAAGAGCAATTGGATTATACAAAAATGTACGAACTCGATTTTAAATTATATGAATGTGATTTTCCTTTTGACGATGGTATGTACCATATAACCGAAATCGAAAACAATAAATATAAGCTAACGAATAGAACGTCAAGGCATGAAGATTTTATAGGCGTGAAAGATGCCTGTGATTTTAGACCATGTAATTATGACGATGAATGTGTAGCAGATTTAAATAATATTATGGAAGCACATTGTACCATGAATTTAACTAGACGATTCCTTGAATTCGGTGAATTAAAAATGAGAAAGTATGATTTAATTGAATTGTTTACTGGTGAATTACCATATGTATATGATTATAATATTGATAATACAGATTTTCCAGATTTATCTGTTTCATTGGAAGAATGTAAACAATATGGAGTAGACAATAGCATTGAATTGCACGATAGTCTGAAAGGCGAATGTACATATTCTATCGATATTTTAGGGAACCCGGTAACATCTACACATGAAGATGAAAGAAAAACGAATAAATTATTATGTGAAGCGCCGGCATCTGTATGGAACGAGGTTTGTTTAGACGACGATGATAATTATAAAGTGATAGATATCATTGACAATAGCGCTTGTGAAACCGCTGGGCATTTGTGGTCCACATATTGTTCCAATAGTAATTATACGTCAAGTGTTTCCTGTAAAAATCAGGGGGAATGGCAAGTGACAGAATATAACCGCGACGATAATCCTAAAGGCTGTTTTACACAGGTTCAATCAAATGGGGGACCAAATAGAATATATTTCAATACAAGGGGGGAGGTGGGCATTAGTGAGAATTCCAAATGTCAAAGTGAGGAACACAATTCATATTGTGTACAAAAAGTAAAAGGTGCATACAAAACTGGATGTACAGTGCCAGCTAGTATCACCGATATGATACAGACATTTTTAGACAATCCAAATGTACCAAACGACTCGGTAAAAAATGATGAAATGTGCGATACCTCAATAAATAAAGCATTGACATTTTTTGATACAGAATCGACCTATACACCGACTGGGGCGAAAGAAGCATGTACTGGTCAGAAAACAAACGCTGGGTTATTAAACAATGTACCTAATCTAGATGTTTATTGTGACTATATGGAATTGATAGATAGTCCCGCAATATTTATGTTGGATTTATTCACTTATAAGCTTGAAAAGGTATGGAATCAAGATATTATGGATTACGAAGATGTTAATTTTGGTTACCTCGATTTTACACCGGAGTTAATTGATCAATTGTTGGAAACGTATATCAATTTTCCAGACAATGATATACTCGGTGAAATTTTTAAATTGATGGAAATTACCATTTACGATGATATGTATAATTGTATGGGAGCAAATAATATGAGAGACGTACATTTAAATGGTGATAAACCTTTAGACATGATTAAAAGGTATTCAATAAAAGAATACCCATATACATGTACCATAACAACGAAGGATTTAGATTATTTTAGACGCAATTGTACAGGTATGGTAATGAATTTATTGTTTGAAACAGAAAGAGAACCGTCTATAGAGGTGGGAGATGAAATAATAGTGTTAACTCCCGATACGTTGGAACCCCTGAATAAGAATCAATTTATAATTAAAGAACAAATTAAGAAAGGTGATCATGACATATTTATTACGGAATATTATGACACGTTCACTGAAGATTTCTGTTTGATACCGCAAAATACTGAATATTTAGGAGAAAATATATGCAATATTGCTGAAAATAAAGCTGGGTTTCCATATGATAGTGGTGTACAGAGTGTAGGCGATGCAATGGAAAAATGTAATAATATCGAACTTTTAAATGGAGAGGATAAAGTTGGAAATTGTAAATATACACCTCCCTTTTTAGTTGATTTCAGTACATTCACACAAGGATATATATGTGATAATTGTAATATTCCGGGTAGAATTATGAAGAAAGAAGTACCGGGTTCTGAGATATGTCAAAAATGTGTTCAAGGTTGGTATTTACCTCCTATTATCCCCGATATCAACTCAGACACAGAGTTTTGGAATAGCGATTGGTCTGTACAAACCATCAAAGGTAAATGTCAAGCTTGTCCGGGTGTAGAACCAGACAAGGGTACCGGATTAGGTGCCTGTAATTTCAAGAGAGGATTGGGCGCATGTATATATGCGGATGCGGTAGATAAACGTAAAATTTCTGAAGCCGAAACAAAAGAGGATTTTATTAAACGTTTAGAAAATATAGGTAAATGTTCATGTACTACGCGTCTGGATGACGAGCCCAGAATAGCGGCAATGGGTTATAATTGCGATGAAGCACCGCATAATTTTTATAAATATTCGTTGGGGAGGGACTGGACTATTTTATCCTGTCCGCGTACATTGCCATTGGGACTTTCCGTGTGTATCGATTCTTCCCCGTCTTATATTTGGAATCATATTGGTCCAGATGGTACACCTAGGCAATCTTGTACACAATCTTGTGGTGGTAAACCTATAGTTATGACCATGTGCGTGGACGATAAAGTACCAGTTGACGATACGGATTTTCAAGGCAAATGGAATTTTTTGACCCCCGATAGAGATGTATCTGAAGGTGGAGATTGGTCCGTAATAGAAAAGGTAATAGAAGTTCAAAAGATAAACATTGAAGGAACTGATTTAAACGGTACGTTTCGCATTCGAATAGGCGAATCTTCTTCGGACCCTATTACACCCAACATAGATGTTTTAAATGAAAATGTCTATACGATGATGTTAGAATTAAATAATTTACATTATGATTATGGCGAAGGACGTGTAAATATAAGAAATGTATTTATTTCTTATGAAAAGGTCGATACGAAACATAGTTGGACGGTAACATTTAATGGAAACCATGGAAATATACCTGAAATAACATTGATAACGTCTGGTCTCACTGGTACAAATATTATTACATCGGTGGAAGAAGTTACGCCCGGTGTAAGTGTTTTTGATAAAAAAGGTACGTGTTATTGTAACAGGAATAATTTAGCAGCAGAACCGACGTTGTATGAGTATCATTATTATAGAAGTTTTTCTGGATTATGTGTGAAAAGTAAAGTTAAAACTATTATAGATTAATTTTATATATTTTTTAAATTAAAGTGCACCACTCTTTGTTCTCAATTTTTCGTATTCCATATCTTTCAAGAAAGCATTTTCACCTGTACGTACCGATTTACATCCAGCATATACGTTAGGACCCCAATGCCCAGTGTTCAACGTGATTTTGGTAAATCTACCTTGATCGCCAGAATTGTATCCCAATTGCATTCCTTGAAAGGTAACGGTATTGACACGTCTCAATGGACTGATAAATTTGTCTTCTTCGCCTCCGTAAGTGTTTAAGTTTCTTAATGCTAGTGCTGCCGAACACAATCCAGCGCCCGGATACAATCTATCGGATTGATCTTCAAGGTCGGTTGGTACTTTGTCCAACAATCTTGCATTGAATTGACCGGTAATATCAAGTGGATTAGAAACTGCTCCAGAACGCCCCGGTACACTAGAACCAAAACGAGCAATGAGTCCTATTTGTCTATCGGTCAAATCGCCATCAACAGCTGGTTTATCACTATATGGAATTGGCCATGCAATGATATCTTTTGTAAAATATGGTCTAGCCATATCATCCCGAAATCCTCCCGGTCCGTTTCCCGGATTCGTGTACATTGTAGTACCTTCGCCTCGTACATAGTTCCTAGCGAAAATATCTTCTGCAATGCATATATTTTTAGGTGTCTTTACAATTGATTTGTGATAAAAAGTATAGTGGCCTATATGTACCTTATGTATGACGTCATCACTTAACATAAAGTCATGGTGTCCATGTGCTGTCATTCCGGTCTCCAACCCAGATTTAAGGAGGATGCCACTTGCCATATCGTAGGTTTGCCATGGGCGCATGAGCAATACCCGTACTTGATTTTCAGCTCCATAAATTTGTAGATATTC
>MDTG01099002.1_pt1 | contig 16472 bp, 14 predicted proteins | sample 811421 | NCBI WGS metagenome assembly MDTG01 (sample SAMN05326645, study PRJNA326480) | marine metagenome | isolation source: seawater | place: Pacific Ocean: South East | collected 2011
ATTTTAGAGCATTGCTAAATGCATTTACCCCTTTTTTTTTTTGTGGATCGAGGTTAAGATTGTCTAAATTCCATGCGGTTTTAAAAAGCATTGCTAATCCCTATCATTTAAAAATTTAGATTAAACCATATGGATAGAACTAAACAAGGAGAATCAATGGCTATTCAGCTTTTATCTGATCGGACAATTAACCAAATAGCTGCTGGAGAGGTCATTGAAAATCCCTCTTCTGTTGTTAAGGAGCTTGTAGAAAATTCTGTAGATGCAAAGAGCTCTTCGATTACAGTTGAAATAGAAAATGGCGGGTTTTCAGTAATTCGTATTATTGATAATGGGTCGGGAATCGCAAAAGAAGACCTTCCTTTATCTATTAAGCGGCATGCAACATCGAAAATAAAAGAAGTATCTGATTTGCAAAGGATCTATTCCATGGGATTTCGGGGAGAGGCGCTTGCATCTATTGGAGCGATCTCTAAGCTTAAGATTATCTCGAAAAAAGATAAAAGTCTCCACGGTTACTCGCTTCAATGTAGCGGTGGGGTAGAATCAAAAGTGGTTCCAATTGCTTGGAATTGCGGAACACTGATTGAGGTGTCTTCTTTGTTTTTTAATGTCCCTGCGAGAAAAAAATTTCAAGGGGGAGTGGGGTCCTCTAATACGATCATAAGGAAAGTTATTTTAAATGTTGCACTATCAAATCCTGAGCTAGAGCTTATACTACGCATTGATGGAAAGGAGGTAATAAACCTGCAAAAACATAATTCTAATGAAAGGTGGAAAGCAATTTTTGGAAGGTCTGTTATTGAAGAAGTTTCGCCTATCGATGCATGTGATGAGGGGTTACAAATAAGTGGGTGGATAGGGTCGCCTCAACAAACAAAACTTAACAGGTCTGGACAACATATTTTTATTAACTCAAGACCTGTTATATCCCGAGAGATTTCTTTAGCGCTTAAAAATGGGTATGGTACGCGTATTGAACCTAACCAACATCCTATATGCGTGATAAACTTGGCGCTAGATCCTTCAATGATCGATGTGAATGTTCATCCACAGAAAAGAGATATTAGAATTAATAAAATATGCCGTGCGCTTTCTTTTTTAGAGCGCGAGGTAATGCGTACTTTTTCTGGGGCACCTACGCACCAATTTTCCCCAAAAATAGAATGGAATCTTGATCAAAGAATACAAGCAGCGCATTTTCAAAAACCTGTAGAGATTAATTCCCAGCTGCCGTTTGAGAAAAGTGAGTTTGATATCCCAGTAATTGGAATCTATAATCATTTTTTATTTGTTGGGCAAACACCTTTAATTAATTTACAACCAGCAAATGGAATATATGTTGTTAATTTAGAGGCATGTTCGAAGAGAATTTTATATGAAAAATTCCTGAGCAACCCATCATGTGAAATGCAATCCTTACTTTTTCCAAAAAACCTGGAGTTTTCTGTAAGTGATGCTGAAAAGCTAAATAACTATCTAGATGAAATAAAATCAATTGGTATTGATATAAAATCATTTGGCAATTCTAGCTTTGCTGTGGATGCTTTACATCCTGAAATTGATGAGAATAAACTCCAAGAGTTTTTAGAGCGTATTTGTAGCGAGATTACTTTAGGTATTCAAAAAAAAGAGTTACAAAAAAAACTTGCTTTTTCAGCAAGTTATACGGCAACATTAAAAAAATGTCAGTGGAGCGTTTCAGAGGCCAAATACTTGTTAAAACAGCTATTGAAGACAAAGAACCCTTTTGACTGTCCAAGGGGGAAAAAAACTATAACCAATCTTACGGATGGGGCAATTGAAAATTTATTTAAAAGAAAGACTCACTAGATTTAGGGGCGAGCTGAAAAAAGTTGGTTTAGATGGCTATATTATTGACCAACCTAAAGATGTTTATTATTTTTTAGGTCTAAAGATGTCTCAAGCCCTTGTATTAATCACAGAATCTCAGTGTTTATTATTCGCAGATAGCAGGTACCTTGATGAAGTTGAAACAAAATATGAAAGAACGCCGCTTACAGGTTTGGAGCGCTTAGATTCAAAAAAAATTGAGAGTTTTCTTCATCTATGCGATGAAAAGGTTTTTGGCTACGATACATCGACTTCTGTCGATTCTTTCAATCAAATAAAACAGTATTTTAGAAAAGCTAAAATAAAACTTAGGGGGTTGAAGTCTCCGTTACAAAGGATTCAAGCAGTAAAAGATAGCTATGAAATTGACTGTTTGAAAAAAAGTACTCAATTAGTCCTAGCTGCATATAAACACATTCTAAATCACCTTAAATCAGGCATTACCGAAGAAAGTCTAGCGCTAGAGCTTGAGATTTTTGTTCTAAGAAATGGAGGGGAAGGCCTCTCTTTCCCACCTATTATTGCTTTTGGAGAAAATAGTGCGTATCCCCATCATAAATCAGGTTCTACCAAGCTAAAAAAAGGAGATATAGTTCTCATTGATGTTGGAGTAGTAGTAAATGGTTATTCAAGCGATCTTACGCGCACTATTTTCTATGGAGAGGGATCTTTAAAATTAATGAAGATGCAGCACGTTGTAGAAAAAGCATTTCATATCGCTCAAAAAGAATGTTACGCGGGTAATAAAGTCAAAGTTCTTGATAAAGCTGTGAGAAAATTTTTTGGGCACGAAGAAAAATATTTCATTCATGCACTAGGTCATGGTATAGGTTTAAATGTGCATGAATATCCCAGAATCAGCCAGTTTTCTCGATCGGTAAAATTAGAAGAGGGAATGGTAATTACTATTGAGCCAGGATTATACATTCCAGGTATTGGTGGCATTAGGTATGAGGACATGCTACTTATTACAAGATCTGGGAGCTTGAATTTTTATAAAGATTTCGAATAATGAAGCTAAGATACCGCTTATTTTTATCTGTCGCCCTTATTTTTTCTCTTACCTTTTCCCTATCGCTTTACATTGAAGCCCGCTTAATTAAAAAGGACTTAAAAGAGCGCCGCAAAGATGTACTGAATAAATTTAATGAGATAAGTACAGAGCGAGTCAAAATTATTCAGTCTTTTGTTGAAACTGAGATTTACAAAATTCAGGCTAAAGTCGATGCGATTTTTGAAAGTATCTCAGAATATGAGCCTATAAGAAGTTCATTTGAACCAAATTATACTGATTTAAATAAAGGTAACTGGTTAGAAGCAGCTTCACTTATGCTTACTAATAATTGGGTTGATTATATCCAAAGTAATACGGGAGAGATCCTCCTTTCAGAGATTATCGTTGATAATAAAGATCTTGTAAGCACTATCCACTTCCCTTCAGGTCAAGGGTTTGATTATGTCGCGCTAAGCGACACTAGTAATCCCAACGAATGGGGTGAACCTTTAATTGCGATTCCTTTTGATATAAAAGGCAAAAACTCTGGAATAGGTAACAGCGATGATTTGAAAAAAGAATTCTATGTATATTTCACTTTAAAATCGATTCTTTCGTATAAATTAAACTCAAACGATTTACAATCTCTTGAACTCTCTATCAATCTTATTGAGCCATTTTTGAAGTGGTTGTCGGTTAAAAATGAAGAGTTTCAGCTTTCAGAATTTGTTAACAAATTTAAGTCTGCTCAAAGTTATTTACAAGCGGACCTATCCACGTATCCCTCGCTGAAACAATGGGAACAAATGATAGCACAAAAGCTTAATGAAGCCTCCTCATTTCCAAGAAATTTAGATAGTAATATCGAGGCAACTAGTCCTAAAGGATCGGTTAAAATCGAGAATTTAAAACTTGAAACAAAAACATACTACGAAAACAAATATACAGACCACTATGACAAAATTGGACTGATTTGGGGTCTTGCAATGCTTACAAAGACAGAACTTTTTGGAAAAAGCCCTTTCTCTGAATCTTTTCCAGTGGGTATTGGAAGTATAACCAAAGGAGAAGAGTATGGTCTAGGACTGAACAAAAATACAGTATTTTATGATAAAAAAATGTATCCAGGCAAGCAGGTTTTGGCCGACGAAAAACTCGAAGGTGCTTTACTAAAGTCTAAAATAGATGTTATTGACCCAATAGATTTAAATGATATTTATCTCGGCAAAACCGCATCTTACAGTAAAACCATTAATGGAGAAAAGACTTCAAGTAGCCTAACTATTGGAACGAGCGCTGAACCTATACTTGAGGAACTCTCACGCTCAACTAGTCAGGTTTCTATGCTTATTACTAATAAAAAAGTTATAAGCATTCATAATAGACAAGGAAACTTTGAGAAAAATAGTGAGTGGGATAATGTCCCAATTTCTGAGCTTCTCTCCAAAAAATTCGGTGATGTTTCTGTAGGGAAAGAAAGGTTTTTTTTCCTACATATTATACCGAAAGAAAGTCCGCAACTTCATTTCTTTATTTTTAATAAACAAGAAAAGGCGTACTCATTCGTAAACATGATCGGCAAAGGCGCTAAGGACCTTATTAATAAGGTATCCCTACAAATGCGAATTTTGAGTGCATTGGCGATTTTATTTGTTCTCTTGTCTCTGAATAATATTAGTCGTCGCATTACCAAGCCTATAACTAGATTAGCTATGCTTACAAAGCAAGTTGGAGAGGGTAAACTAGAAGATATTTTAATTCCGAATAAAAAGAAAAAGGGTAAATATGATGAAATTTATACTCTCTATCACTCATTTTTTGAGATGGTTGAAGGATTAAAAGAAAAAGAACAAGTTAGAGGAATTTTAAATAAAGTTGTATCTGAAGAGATTGCTGAGGAAGCTCTTAAGGGCAATATTCAGCTTGGAGGTGAAGAAAAGTATGTTACTGTTTTCTTTGCTGATATAAGGGATTTTACACGACTGACAGAAAATATGAACCCGAAAGAAGTAATCAAAGTTGTTAATTGCTGTATGACAAAGGTATCAAACAACATTGATAAATATAACGGGGTGTTAGATAAATACGTGGGTGATGAAGTTATGGCCCTTTTTGGAGCTCCAATTGAGAAAAAGGAAAGCGCTATTCATGCAATAGAAAGTGCCATTGGAACGGTTAGAGAACTACGAAAATGGAATATTAAGCGCGCAAAAGAGGGTGTTGAGGAAATTGAAATGGGTATAGGAATTCACACTGGGAATGTTGTAGCGGGAAATATGGGGGCAGAAAACCGTTTAAATTATACCGTCCTTGGCGCAAACGTTAATTTGGCTTCAAGGATATGTTCGGAAGCGCAAGGAATGCAAATTCTAATTAGTGAGGAAACGTATAATGCAAAGAGAGTTAAAGAGGTTTTCCAGTGTAATACTTATAAAACGGTCTCTCTTAAAGGGTTTTCAAATCCCATTAATATATTTGAAGTAGTTGGGTATAAACTCTAAATTAGCGACATCTTTTTAACTTTCTCAACGCAAGAAAAGATATAATAAATCCCATCGGAAAAATAGCAAATGCAGTTCTAAAATTATTTATAGAGTAAATTCGAGAGGCATTTTCGGTCAATCCATTCCAATTAAGCTCTAAAAGCGCACCTGAAATAGGTTGAATCAGGGCAGGTAATCCCATGATAATTAATGCTGCAATTCCCATAGATGTTCCCGTTGAATTTGAGGGAGATTTCTCGGTTATCTCAGGGTATCCGAGTGATTGTGCACTAGTGAAAAAACCTAAAAAAAAGAAAAGTATAGAAAAAGATATATAGGATCCCTTTGGTAATGCCAAAATTGTGATTATACACAAAAATGATAATATACATGCGTTAGACATCAATTTATAGCGATTTCCAAGTTTTCCATCGATAAAGCCTACTATTGGAGATCCTACTATTGTCCCAATACATATAAGGCTTACAATAAAAGACGCAATAGAGTGATCAATTTGGTGTGCTTGAGTAAGAAATAAAGAACCCCAGACAGCTCCTAAAATCATAAGAGGTAAGTTGAGGAAACAAGTATAAATGCCGCAGCAGAGAGTATGTGGGTTTTGAAGCGCTTTTAGAAAAGGTATTCTTGGTTCTTTTTTGGAATGTACATCAACTTTTTTTGGAGGGGTATCAACGAATAAAAATATTAGAATAAAAAGCACAAACCCGCTCAAGGCGTCAATTTGAAGGGCGCCTCTCCAGTTAAATTTAGCCGCAAGGAGTGAAAAGGGATGTTGTGCCACGACTCCACCCAGCATACCAGTTGTAATCATAAGACCTATGAGTAGAGGATGTTTTTCTTTTGGAAACCAATTGGAAATTAAAATAATACAGCTTAAAAAACAAAAAGCATTTCCAATCCCTGAGAAAAAATGGCAAAACGCTGCTGTAAAATAAGATTGGGATTGCGAAAGGCCAAATGTACCTAAAAGGCATAAGGCAAGAGCTGTCAAAATAACTTTTCTTACTGAAAAGCGATCTAAAAGCATACCTGCTGGAAGAAGAAATAAAACATCTGCCCATAGGTAAGTAGAGCATAGTGTTGCAAATTGTGGAGCTGATAAGGCTAAATCTTTGATAATCGGCACTGAAAGGGAGTTCATTACATGCAGTTGAAGCAGCTCATAAGCAAAAAATAAAGAGGCCAAAAAGCAAATAAGCCAGGGCATGATTTGAGAGGATAGTTTAGTTGGTTTATTTTGTACTTGCAGTGGTATCGTCATTAATTTTCTCGTTTAGATAATGAGTGTTTAAGGGGCCTACTTTTTCAATAAAGTGGTTTAGGCATACCGATTCATAGGATTCATTACCGCCTATTTGGATTTGAGAACCTGTTTTTACAGGATTACCATTGGAATCAATACGCATATTCATCGTAGCTTTTTTACCACAAAAGCAGATTGTTTTAATTTCAATAAGCTTTTCTGCCCATGCTAAAAGATAGATACTCCCCTCAAATGGATTGCCAAGAAAGTCTGACCTTAGCCCGTAGCATAGCACAGGAATATTTAGTTTTTTTGCTACGTGAACAAGTTGAGAAGTCTGTAGTTTAGTTAAAAAATGAGCTTCGTCAATTAAAAGACATGCTAGGTGGTTTTTTGTATTTAGCGCTAGTGAAGTATGGCGAAAAAAATCAAAGTCTTTTTCATATAAAGTAGCTGACTGCTTTATCCCTATCCGTGAGTAAATTGCTGGATCACCAAATCTTGTGTCGAAATTTGGAGCAAATAATAAGGTGTCCATACCTCGCTCTTGATAGTTATAGCTCGATTGAAGCAGAACAGTACTTTTCCCAGCATTCATCGCTGAATAATAAAAATAAACTTTTGCCATAGCTTAAAAGAGTTTCGTCTCGTTGGTTTGTTTTTTACATAATGTTAGTAAATTACTTATTTTTTCTCATAATTTTATTTTATGCATGGTAATATTTATTCATGAATAGAACAGTTTTTTTTGTAATAGTTGCTCTATTATCTACGAGTGCATGTTACTTTTATATTCCAAGGATAACAGTATATATTCTTGTGACCTTATTCTTTATTGCGTTTATTGGTTCTTTATTTATTTTATTTTTGCGTCGTAAATTTAAAGCAGGTTTTTCGTGTGATTTTATCCATCATATGAATCAATCTGCAGTTGTGACCGATCGAAATGGGTTTATAATTAGTTATAACAGCCATGCAAAAGCTGATTATAGCGATATGAAAAAAGGTTTCAGGCTATTTAATATTGATGAACTAGATTTTTTCGGGCCTGTTTATTCTGAGCTTTTACGCTCTAAATCCCAGAACGTTTTTTTAAGTAAAGTTAACTATCCTCTAGGAGGTCATTTAAGCGTTATTAACCCGGCTTCAGATATTTTATTGATTTTAGCTAATAAGCAAAATCAAGCTTTGAATTCTGTGGGAAAAGATTTTATTGCAAATGCCTCGCATGAGTTAAGAACTCCAATCACGATTATTAAAGGTTTTGCTGAAACGGTTAATGATATACCTAATATATCAGGTTCAATGCTTCAAAGTTTTATGGAGAAAATCCTTAGAAACTGTGAGCGGATGGAAAACCTTTTTAAAAACCTTTTAACCTTGGCGGATTTAGACTACTCGAGACAAGGGACCTCACAGATTTGTAATCTTAATTATTTGGTTCAACACTGCAGTGGCACTATACAAAAAATATACCCAAATATTTCAATTTTCAACAGTATTAAAGATGAATATTCTTACATACAAGGAGATCCTGGGCTATTGGAACTAGCAGTAATGAATCTTTTAGAGAATGCAGTTAAATACTCTTCACAACCCGCAAAGATTCGTACTTTTGTCCATTCCCATGAATCGAAGATAATATTAAAGATTCAAGATTTTGGCTTAGGAATTGCAAAAAAAGATTTAGAGAATATATTTGATCGTTTCTATACAGTTAATAAATCGCATTCTAGGAAGCTAGGAGGGGCAGGTTTAGGGTTATCTATTGTAAAAACTATTGTATCAAAACATCAAGCGCGTATCACTGTGCAATCCACCCTAGATTCAGGAAGTACTTTTTGTATTGAGTTTAATAGTCGTGACCAAGATCCACAGTGAGATTTGTTCTATTATCACAAAACTGCAAGGGTTTTTTTAAAGGTTCAATATTTCCAAAGTCAAAAAATGCAGCTACATCCTCCTTGCTTTTAGAAGAATAGCGGTCTAAAAATTGGGTGAGGGTTCTTTTATTTAGCGGGTATGGCGTATTTTCAGGGTACTGTTTCAATAGGGTTATTTCGTAGTCTATTAGAGCTTGAGCCGTTTTATTACTTAGCAAAGTAGATAACAAAGTACAACTTGCCCCATTGAAATGAACAAGGTGTAAATTTTGCATATCATAATGAAAAATAGCTTCAAAACAAGGGTAACCAACGGGGGAGCTATCCCTTTTTGCTTCTAAAAAAACATGAGTTCCCTTAAGCATCTTATAAAATACTCTTTTATGTTCTAAATTTTCTACTAAGAAATCTTTAAATGTTTTATTTCGTTCGTTATTTTTCACCCATTTCAATATATCATTTGCAAGCAAAGTGATGTCGCTATCACTATTACGAAAAAAAGGAATATTTGAATAAATTTTTTTCAGATAAGCAGCCAATATTTTTGGAGCATCTTCCATTTTACTTAGAGCATAAAGATTCACCCTACCTTTTGCCTTTCCAAAGTTTTTAAGCCTAAAGTAAACTTTTTTTTTATCGTTTATAGATTTTTTCTTTTCTTTTTTTTCCTTTTCTTTCAATTGAGCTACTGTGCGACTATAGGCTTTTTTTTCAAATTTATTTCGCACAGACCTTAAGCCATGAAAATACGTTTTAAAAAGAGCGGTATCTTTTTTTAAATACAGACATTCGTCTAGTTGTTGACACCCCAATATAGATAAGATAAGTAATAGTGTAACAGCAAAAGGCAGTAAGTTCATACCTAGTTAGCTTCCATTAAGCGTTATTCCTGAAGGGGTGGTTTTTATCCAAAATGCATACTCCTCATTCTTATTAAGGATTATTTTTATATAAAGAGGGTTCACCGTGTTCTTTTTGCTCCATATATGAGTAAATTTAATATCCCCACTGCTAAGATAGAGAAATTCATATTTTATAGACGATACATTTTTTTTCAAAGTATATACACTCTCGATTCCAGCTAGATTACTTATTTTTAAAAGCAAGTCATTTTGCCCAAGAGTAATGCGTCCTTCTACAGGGCCGCTTAATACAGAGTTTTGGTGGAATCCGTTATCAAAGCGAATGACTAAACAATTTTCCTCTGAGGGATCGAAATAGATATTTGAGCGCTCCTTTTGAATATCATTTGGGAGGATCTTTGAAAAAATCCTCGCAAGGTTTTGTTGCAGCTCAATTTTCGGCATTGATTCTCTAGTTGCTTCAGTGATTTTTTTTTTGATTCGTATTTCTTTCACCAAAGAGGAGGTAAGCACGGAAAGGGTGATTGAAAGAATAAATAAACTTACCATCACCTCAATAAGGGAGAGTTGGTATTGTTTTTTGTCCATTTTTTTTAAAGTCTAGACGTGTCTTTTATTTTTTATAACCCTATATCCCAGCCAAGCGCTCAGCGAAATGAATAGAGCAAGAGAGATCCAGTCGCTAAAAAATCCAGATTTTGATGAGGGAACAATGTTTAGTACTGTCAATAAAGCAGCAATTACCCCCATACAGGAATCCCCAGCAACAAGTCCCGAGCAAATAAGAATACCCGAGTCATTAGTGTGTTTTTTATCGATGAGTTTGTCTGTAATAAGAGATACAATCCCCCCAATCATTATTGCTGTATTTAGGGATAAAGGAAGATAAAGGCCTATCGCAAACGGCAGCACAGGGACCTTCATCAAATGCACCAGAAAGCCAAAAATAACTCCTATAAGTACCAGAATAATAGGGAGTTTTTGCTCAATTACGCCATTTGCAATTAAAGACATTAACGTTGCTTGTGGTGCAGGAAGTTTAGTACTTCCAAAACCGTAAGCATCATTTAGTAGATAAAGGGTAAAACCTATCGCCGCCGCAGGAACTATAAGCCCGATTATTTCTGCTATTTGCTGTGATTTAGGGGTCGCGCCGAGTAGAAAGCCAGTTTTAAGATCTTGAGAGGTGGTTCCTGCAAGAGAAATTGCAACATTTGCAACAGCCCCCATTGTAATCGCAGCAAGGAGGTGGACACGCTCAGTCCAACCGATTGCAAGGAAAATTAAACAGGTGATTAAAAGGGTCGTAATGGTCATTCCTGAAACAGGACTTGAGGAGCTACCTACAAGCCCAACAGTTATAGATGTTACAGCGACAAAAAAGAATCCTAAAATAGCAAGTAAAGCAACAGTAACAATATTTAAGTGGAATCCAGGAATGAGCCACAAAGTCAAGATAATCGCAATAGATCCCAGTAGCAAGTAGCTTAATGAGATATCATTATCGGTTCGTATAAGTTTTTTCGGCTTATTTTGGAATAAATGAAATAGCTCACGTAGAGTCTCTTTAACAGTTTTTAAGATTACAGGTGCGATATTAAATAGTGTAATCAATCCGCCGATAGCAACGGCGCCTGCACCTATATATCTGATATAATTTGACCAAATATCTGTGCTATCCATTGCATTAATTGGTATAGTTGAGGGGTATACGGGCGTTGGTGCGACGCCAAATTTGAGGATAAGAGGTATGAGAACCCACCACCCAATAGCACTACCGGAGAAAAGCACAAAGGCTATACGCGGGCCTATGATGTATCCAACGCCTAAAAGTGCTGGCGTACAGTCGATACTAAGTAAGCTGTTTTGGTATTTTTTAACTGTAAAAGATATGGTTTCGTTCCATAGATAAAGGACATTTGTACTAAATTTATATAAAGCTCCTATAAATATTCCCAAAAAAGCTTGTTTTGCTGAAGGAGCGCTGCTTTCACCTGCTTTTAATATTTCTGCGCAGGCTTTGCCCTCAGGAAAAGGGAGCACGCCGTGCTCTTGGACAATTATGTAGCGCCTCATCGGAATCATGAATAAAATTCCTAAAATCCCTCCAAGAAGCGATAAGATAAAAATATGGGGGACAGAAGGAGCTGCTCCAAGAAGAAAAAGAGCTGGAATAGTAAATATTACCCCCCCTGCAAGACCTTCACCCACCGAAGCTATAGTTTGAACAATGTTGTTTTCTAAAATATTAACATCTTTGTAAAGAGTCCTAAGAATAGACATTGAAAGAACCGCTGCAGGGATAGACGCAGAAATAGTCATACCGACTTTAAGTCCTAAATATGCATTTCCGATGGCAAATACGACACTCAAGATAATCCCAAGAACAATAGCTCTAAGAGAGAACTCTTTGGGGCTTTCATCTGAGGGTATGTAGGGTTTAAAAGTCTCTAAGGGGTGTTTCATTACAAAGCAATTTTTATCTAATTATCCTCTTTATTGTTTTTTTTTGCACGTTTTTTCGTAAAAAAACAGTATTTGAAAGAAGGGCAAAACGGCGCAGAGCTATTTCTTTGAAAGTATATTTGACACCATACCATTTTATATTCTGGATTTTTTGCGTTTGGAGAGCAATAGAAATAGCAGTAAGGAGAAAAATGTGAATTTAAGCCACAAAAAGATACTTTGAGATGCTCTAATTGAATTTTTCTTGATGGTTTTTTTGGAATATTTTCGAAATCAAGTTCGGAAACATGATCTCTAAGAATTTTATAAAAGTAGAGCTCTGCATAGCGTTCTAGCTCTAGTTCTAGTAATAGTGCGCTATGGGTTTGACTATTTTTTATAGAAGATCTTATAATTGGGAAGGCGCATGTGATGAATAGACCAATAACTATGAAAATTTCTATTAAAACAACATGGTTTTTTTGTTTCCAATGCCTACATTTCATTTTGTAAAACTTAACTCCAGTTTTATAGCGACTTTCGAATGGAAATAGGTTGGAAATTGAGGTAATCTGCTGAGGTTAAAAGGTATTTAATACCGTTTTTTAAACCGAATATTGGTTTGGATTGATCAATACTATGCAGGTGACCAAATACTGCAATGTCTATGTTGTAGGTTTCAAGAAGCTGGGATGCTTTTGACTGCTCTAGTTTTGCATTTATTGGGGGAAAATGAGTCATGGCAACTTTTAATTTTGCTGAAGGGTCAATCTGTTTTAGGCTTGTTTCTAGACGGTTAAGCTCTTTGTTAAAAATTTTTTCAGATTGCTCAATATCTTGAGGCTGTCTTAAAGTTGTCCCTTTAATAACTTTAATATAGTTATCAAAATCATATTCTTGAGTATCCCAAAGGCGCGCACCTCCTATAGAAATGTTATTTATTGTAATAGCGTTGGTGTTAATAAACTGTATAGAGGGGGGTAGTAATGCCTCCATTTTTCTATTGGAAACCCACCAACGATCATGATTGCCTTTAAGGATTATTTTTTTTCCAGGCAGTTGGTCTAGCCACTGAAGATCGGCAAGGGCGTCTTCGGAGGTTTTAGCCCATGAAATGTCTCCAGCAATGAGAATAAGATCCTCTTTTCCAATTAGGTGAGTCCAGTTTTTGCAAATTTTGTCCATATAGTTTCCCCAGCCAAAAATAGACATAGATTTTTCCGGTGATGAGTGGCAAAGGTGTAAATCGGCTAAAGCCCAAATATTCATTTCGCTCCAAAATTTTTAAACTTTTAAAACTATTAATATAATTGCTTTTTTCAAAATACAATGCTATATTAATCTTTCTAATTTCATTTTTATTAAGGTTGTTTTAAATGCATAAAGTTAGTGATCAACAATTAGAAGCAAAACACTTACTCTGGAAGAAAATGGTTATAAGGCAGTCTCACCTATTGAAAGCTTATACTTATCTCTACGAATGCGCAAACAAAGATGTAGGGATGGAGAAGTTTACTCAAGCTGCGGTTGAACACTTGGGTCGTGCCATTATCGTTGGTAGAGAAATTTTTGATATATGCAATGTAATGGATAGGAAGCGTTTTGAATTAGCCCTTCAAAACGGCTATTACAACGAGATATACAGAAAATCAATCGAGTCAAATGAACACTAAAGCACAAACCCATTGGGTATTTTCGAGCCTTTTTTAATCACAATTATTCCATTTCTTATTGTTATTTCTTTGCTATCATACGTTTCTAAGTTGTCCCTATTAACAAGCTTAACGTTATCCCCTATAATTACATTTTGATCTATAATAGCTTTATGTATTTGACAGTTTTCACCTATTGTATACTCAATAGTTGGGTCTAAGGTTGAATTATAACTTGTATTACCTAAAAGAAGCGAATCGCTAATGGTGGTATTTCTTTTAATAATTGAGCGCACTCCAATAATGCTGTTACGTATTTCTTTAGCATCAATGATCGTGCCGTCACAGATAATTGTATTTATGATTTGTGTATCAGTAAGGCGGGCTCCTGGTAGGTAGTGATTATGAGCGTATATTGGTAAAACCTCATTATAGAGGTCTAGCCCTAAATCATTGGTTGTTAGAGAAAGATTTGCTTCATAGTAGGATTTAATAGTTCCTATATCCTCCCAATAACCTTGGTAAATAAATGCTAACGACTTACCTCTTTTGAGCTGATAGGGGATAAGATCCTTACCAAAATCGTTGCCAGGATTTGTTTTAAGTAGATCAATTAATGTTCTTTTTTTAAAAACATAGATTCCCATCGAAGCAAGGTATGATGGAGGGTTAGAAGTTCTTAAGTCATATTGCTCTAAAAACGTTTCAGGTACTTCAAAATTTTTTAAGGTGTTGGTATCACTTGGTTTTTCTACAAAATCTGTTATAGATCCTTTTGAATTTACGTTAAGTAAACCATATCTTGAAGCTTCATTTTGCCCAACAGGTAGAGATGCAATTGTCAAGTCGGCATCTGCTTCAAAAGCTTGTTGAACCATTAACTCAAGGTCCATGTTATATAGCTGATCTCCAGAGAGAATAAGGAAGTATTCTATTGGGAGCTTTTCAAAGGCTTCTAGATTTTTCCGGACAGCATCTGCTGTCCCTTCGTACCAAATTTTACCATCGGGTCGTTCCTCAGGGCAAAGGAGGTTTAAGCTTCCACCCTGGAAATGATCTAGAGGAAATGTATTTTTTATATGTTCATTTAAACTAGAGGAAAAATATTGAGAAATTACAAAAATATGATTCATTCGAGAATTTAAAGAGTTTGAAATCGGAACATCGATTAAGCGATATCTTCCCCCAAAATTGACTGCTGGTTTACATCTCTCTAAAGTAAGAGGTGATAACCTTGTACCTTTTCCTCCTGCTAGAATAATGCAGGCTACTTGGCTAGTTATTTTATAATCTGGTTTTTTTTTCATCTATCACCCCATAAGCTTCGTATATTTAAATAGGGCAGATAAAATCAATTAATAAATTATAAATTTATTTTTATTTTAATTTAAATTATTCCATGAGTCGTTGATTATCAATAGTTCTTGATGGAATAGTTTTGTATTTTTCATTAATTTATTAAGGGTTTCTCGGTTTTTATTCCCTTTTAATTTTCCGCAGCATAGGAGGAGATATCCTACTAAAGGTGTGTTTTTTTGGATTTGGATTGTTTTAAGCACTTCGAATGCCGACATAGAGATATCTTGCTTGGGTGGAAAATTGCTGAGGATGCAGGCCGCATGCTCATTATCGTGAGATATAGGTAGGCTTTTTATTCGCTGGATGAGAAATTGTGTACTTACACTTTTCATTTCTATAAGTGCTTGGATTACTTCATTTTCTATATAGTAGTCACATCTTTTAAAGGTCTCAAAAAGGATAGGGATCGCTTTTTCGTCTTTTAAATGTTTGAGGCACCTAATGATATTTAAAGGAGCTAGACCATAACCGGGAAAAAGGGGATTTGAAAGGTTCGGATTTTGAAGAATGTGAATGAGGTTTTTTGTGATAGCGTTTTGTTGTTTTACTACCGCATTAATCTCGTCAAGGGGGTACTCTTTTTCTGTTAATATCAAATCATATATTAGTGTGAGTAGCTCGTTTTTTTGCGGGTTTTGGTAGTGTTCCTTGAGTTCTTTGTACATTTTTTTAGCTTCAAGTACCTCAGCTATATCATCCTCAGAGAGGTACTCATTCGAAAGAGAGCCATGGTTTTGCTGTTCCTGATGTTGCAAGTACTCTATTCGTCTAATATTTATATCCGAAAGGGTCCCGATCTTTTGTAATTTGTAGTACTCAATCATTTGCTCAAAGCTTCCTGAGAAATGAGCTTCTTTGTGTTTAAGTATTTCGCTATCCATTTCGTTGGTAAAAAAGGCAAGGCTACTTTGCACTGACAACACTCTCTTTAAACGCCAGTTCTTTAAGCAAAGATGCGTTGTAACTTGATCTAATAAAAGGACCGCAGTACATATATTTTATGCCGATTTTATTCCCATAGGTTTCGTAGTTTTTAAATTGCTCTGGAGTGACAAACGATTTCACGCGAAGTTTATTTTTACTAGGCTGTAGATACTGACCCATTGTTACAATCGATGTACCAACATTTTTTAGATCCTTAAGCGTTGTGTTAACCTCCTCATCAGTTTCTCCAAGCCCTACCATGATTCCAGACTTAGTAAATCCCTGATCCATCCGTTTATATATGTAGTCTAAGACATTAAGAGTTCTATCGTAGTGCGCTTTATGGCGAACAGAGGGGCTAAGACGCCTAATAGTTTCTATATTGTGATTAAATATTTCAGGCTTTGCATCAATAATAATATCTAATAAATTTTTATCTCCAGAAAAGTCAGACGTAAGAACTTCTACAGTTGTTCCTTCATTTTTTTTTCTTATCGTGTGAATGATCTTGGCAATGTGCGTGGCACCTTGGTCTGGAAGATCATCTCTTGCAACCATGGTCACTACGACATGTTTTAATCCTAAGTGCTTTGCAGACATTGCAATACGCGTTGGTTCATCTTTATCAGGAGCCATTGGCTTTTGAGTAAAATCAATATCACAAAAGCCACATGCTCGGGTGCAAGCTTTTCCCAACGCAAGAAATGTCGCTGTTTTGTTTGAAAAGCACTCCATTCTATTGGGACATTTA
>MDTG01153906.1_pt1 | contig 16472 bp, 8 predicted proteins | sample 811421 | NCBI WGS metagenome assembly MDTG01 (sample SAMN05326645, study PRJNA326480) | marine metagenome | isolation source: seawater | place: Pacific Ocean: South East | collected 2011
GTCCGCGCGATCACGACCCCGATCCAGGCGCGCGTGCGCACGGCGCGGCGCGTGCTGGCAGCGCGCGGCTTCCTTGAGGCGGTGACGTGGAGCTTCATGTCGAAGGCGAATGCGGCCCTGTTCGGCAAGACGCCGGACAGCCTCACCGTGGCTAATCCGGTGGCGAGCGATCTCAACCAGATGCGGCCGTCGATCCTGGCAAACCTGGCCGGCGCTGCCCAGCGCGCGGCGAACCGGGGAGAGCCCGGCGCGCGCTTCTTCGAGGCGGGCCCGATCTATCTGGGCGATGGGCCGGACGACCAGCGCACCGTGGTGGCAGCGCTCGTCCGCCCGGTCAGTGAACGCCACTGGCAGGGGGCGCCGAAGCCCTATGATTCCTACGCTGCAAAGGCAGACCTCTTCGCCGTGCTCGAAGCGCTCGGCCAGCCGGGGGACCGGTTCCAGGTCGCCCCGCCGTCCCAGCCGCACTGGCATCCGGGACAGGCAGCGGCGCTGAAGCTCGGCCCGAAAGTGACGGTCGCGCATTTCGGCGCGCTGCACCCCGGCGTGCTGAAACAGCTGGATGTGGAAGGCCCGGCCTTCGGCTTCGAGCTGAACCTCAACGCGTTGCCGCTGATGAAAACGAAAGCGACCAAGACCAAGTCCGTGCTCGAACGGTCGGAGCTGACACCGATCCGGCGCGACATGGCGTTCGTGGTGGACGAGACCGTGCCGGCGGCCGATCTGGTCCGCTTCGCCAAGGGCGCCGACAAGCAGCTGATCGATCAGGTGGAAGTCTTCGACGTCTATCAGGGCAAGGGCGTGCCGGACGACAAGAAGTCCGTCGCCTTCGAGATGACGATCCAGCCGAAGGAAAAGCTGAAGGATGAAGACATCCAGGCCCTGATGGACAAGGTCGTGGCGGCCGTCGCCAAAGGCTGCGGCGGTGTGCTAAGAGGATAAGCCGAAGGGGAACGCAGCGAGGCCGGACATGGTGGTGCAGCAGCTGATGGTGCAGAAGGGGCTGCGCTACAAGCTCTATCAGGAGCTGGTGCCGGAAGCGCGCCTGCGCAGCATCTCGGTCACCAACCTCTTCATCGTCGGTCTGGTCCTGCTGAGCTTCCTGTTCCTGGCGCTGGAGACAGAGCCAGCCCTGAATACCCAGCCGGAATGGCAGGCTGTGTTCCGCGCGTTCAATATCTTTGTCGTGTTCGCCTTTGCGGTGGAATATGTGCTGCGGGTCTTCGTGGCGGGGCTGGACCCGGAATACCGGGGCATTGGCGGCCGGCTCAAATACATGACGCGGTTCTATTCGATCGCCGACCTGTTGGCCTTCCTGCCGGAGCTGATCGTGATGATGGCCGGGTTCGGCATTCCGCTGATTGCCCTGCGGGTGCTGCGCCTGTTCCGGCTGATCAAGATTGCGCGCTTCGTGCCTGCCTTCGACATTTTTGGCGCGGCGGTGAAGCGGGCAGGTACGCAGCTTCTCACGGCGCTCGCGATGGCGCTGGTGCTGGTCTATGTCTCGGCGGTGGCGCTGTATTTCATCGAAGGCGTCGGCGGAGAGCAGCAGGAAAGCTTCGCCTCCATTCCCCGCGCCATCTGGTGGGCCATCGCGACGCTGACCACGGTCGGCTATGGCGATGTCTATCCGGTGACGCCGCTGGGGCGGATGTTCGCCTCGGTCATCGCGATTGCCGGCATCGGTGTCGTGGCGCTTCCGGCCGGTGTGTTTGCCAGCGCCTTCTCGGATGAGCTGCGCGAGCGGCAGGAGGCGAAGGAAAAGGCTGCCACCCATGCCTATTCCTCACAGGCTGAGCGGACGCCGGACGGGAAGGTGCCATTGCCCGGCACCGATGGCGGCTTGGGCGACTAGCTGCGGATCAGGAATCCGAGGGCGCCCGGGGGCGCGTCATCACGAACAGCGCGCCGAAGCCGAGGATCGACAGGGCAATGCTCAGCGGCACCGGCCGCTTCCAGAATGCAAATCCGATCACGGCGGCTGACAGGCCCATGCCGCCGAGGGCGGCAGCCTTGCCGGCATGGCTGAGGGCACCAGTCTCGACAAAGGTGCGGATCGGCGGGCCAATTTTGGGGCGGGCATAGATCCATTCCGCCCAGGCCGGGTTGGAGCGGGCAAAGGCCAGTGCGGCGACAATCCAGAAGACTGTGGTGGGCCAGATAGGCAGAAACAGGCCGATCGCGCCAAACGCGAATGAAATCAATCCGAGGATGCGCCAGCTCCACATGACGCGACGATGGCGCGTGGTGCCGCGGCTGGCAAGCTGGGTTTGGCGGTACCGCACCGGCGAAATCCCCGAATAATGTCGGAATTGTCCAATTCACGCCCTGTTCGCGCCCCCGCGAAGATGTGTAAGAGTGTTCATGTTACACGTAGGAGAGGCTTCATGACGCACTTCATCCCGGGCCAGGGGGGATACGGCAAGGCAATGCTGATGGCGTTGCTCCTGAGTGTTCTCGCTGCATGCGGGGGAGGTGGCGGCTCCGAGCGCTCCGGTTCCGGCCCAGGCGAAGAAGGTACAGTGGTGCAACTGTCGCCCGCCGACAGTGTGGCGGCCCGGCAAAGAGAGAAGCGGCGCCAGGCCGCGATCGATGCCCGCGAGCAGGAATTCACCTATTTCCGCTACCGCATCGATACCAGCCAGGATGCGCCGCTGGCCTGTTTCGTCTTCTCCGCTGCGCTGGACCCGGAAGCGGACTATTCTCCCTATGTTGAATTCCGTCCGGCCTTCAATCCGGCGCTGAGCGTTGAGGGCCGCGAGCTGTGCGTTGGCGGCCTGTCCTTCGGGACGGAGCGGACGGCGACGCTGCTGTCGGGCCTGCCGGCCGCCGATGGCCGGACCCTGAAAAACCAGGAAGAAGTGCCGATCGATTTTGCCGACCGGCCGCCTTATGTCGGCTTCAAGGGCACGGGCGTCATCCTGCCGCGCGAGAATGCCGACGGCCTGCCGATCGAGACGGTGAATGTCGACAGGATCGAAGTAACGGTTTCCCGCATCAATGACCGCGCGCTGGCCTTCAAGCGGATCAGCCAGGGCACGACGTCCGCACAGGGCAGCCATTCCTGGACCTGGGGCGAGAACGACCCGGACGATGTGAAGGAAGAATTGTTCAAGGGCACGGTCGATGTCGCGCGGGAACAGAACGCGCCGGTCATCACCGTCTTCCCGCTCGAAGCGACCATCGGCACGATGGAGCCGGGCGCCTATTTCGTGACCGTCAAGGACGCCGACGACATCGGCGAGGCGGTCGGCCCGCCGGCCTCGACCAGCCGCTGGATCATGCTGACCGATCTTGCCATTACGGCCTATGAAGGCGGCAACGGGGTCGATGTGACGCTGCGGTCGCTGAAGGATGGCCGTCCGATCTCCGATACGACGGTCCAGCTCATCGCCCGCAACAATGACCTCCTTGCCGAAAGCCGTTCGGACCAGCAGGGGCGCGTCGTGTTCCCGGCTGAGCTGACCAATGGCCAGGGCAATATGGCGCCGAAACTGATCCTCGCGCTGACCGCCAAGGGCGAGCTGGCCGCGCTGGACCTGACCCGCGCGCCGGTGGATCTGTCGGAAGAAAATATCGGCGGGCGCCGCATGCCCGGCCTCATCGATGCCTATCTGTACACGGACCGGGGTATTTACCGCCCAGGCGAAACGGTGCGGCTGACCGGCATGCTGCGGGACACCACGGGCAAGGCCGTGACCGACCGCGACGGGAGCCTGGTGCTGTACCGCCCGAATGGCCTTGTGTCGGAGAAGATCCGTTTCACCGGATCGGACGCCGCTGCCGTGCTGCACAATTTCGAACTGCCCAAAGGCGCCTCGCGCGGTGAGTGGCGCGTCGAGGTCCAGATGGACGGTATTCCCGGGGCGTCCGGCTCTGTCCGCTTCTCGGTCGAGGATTTCGTGCCGCAGCGTATCGCCGTGGACCTCACCACCGATGATGAGACGCCGGTGAAGCTGGGCGGCACGCGCGATGTCGAAGTGTCCTCGCGCTTCCTCTATGGCGCGCCGGGCGCGGGCCTGACCGTCAAGGCCGAAGCCCGGGTCGAGCGTCAACCCAATCCGTTCCCGGCCTTTGAAGGGTTCAGCTATGGCCGCCACGATTCAAGCTTCCAGGAACGCATTCTCGAATTCGACGATGTGACGACCGACGGCGCGGGCAATGCCGTGATCCGCCTGTCGCCCGGCAATGCCGGCAGCAATGCCGGTGTGCCGCTGCGCCTGAATACGGTCGTCTCCGTGCTGGAGCCCGGCGGACGGGCCGTGTCGGAAAGCGTCCGTGTGCCTTACCGGCCGGAGAGCCTCTATCTCGGCCTGAAGCCCGGCTTCGACTATTCGGTCGAGCGGGGCGGGGATGCGACCTATCAGGTCGTCGCCGTGGATGCCGATGGCAATGCCGTGGCAGAAGACCTGAAATGGAAAGTGCTGGCGATCGACTGGCATTATGACTGGTACAATGATGGCGACCGCTGGCGCTGGCGCCGCTCTCGCACCGTGACCAAGGTGAATGAAGGCGTGCTGACCACGCCGGAAGGCGGCACGGGCGAGATCACGGTCTCCGGCCTCGACTGGGGCAGCCATGAACTGGTGATCGAGGGCACGGGCGCTGCGTCCGGCACATCGGCCAGCGACAATTTCTATGTCGGCTGGGGCGGCTATGTCTCCGAGGATGGCGTCGAGGCCCCGGACCGCGTGAAAGTCACCGGCCCGGCCAAGGCCCCGGCCTCCGGCCAGACCGCAGAGATCACCATCGTCCCGCCCTATGACGGGCAGGCGCAGGTCGTGGTTGCGACCGACAAGGTGCTCTCCGTGCAGAATATCGCTGTCACCGAAGGCGGTACGCAGGTGACCCTGCCGGTGAACGACGAGTGGGGCGACGGCGCCTATGTCATGGTCTCGGTCTATACCGAACGTGACCCGGTGCTGCAGGCGAAGCCGCGCCGCGCCGTTGGTGTCACCTATATTCCGCTCAACATGGACGCGCGCACTTTCGACATGGCGATCAATGCGCCGTCTGTCACGCGTCCGCGCGGCGAACAGGTGATCGAGGTCGACATTGGCGATGGCCCGCGCGAGCCGGTCTATCTGACGCTCGCCGCCGTGGATGAGGGCATCCTGCGCCTCACCAAGTTCAAGAGCCCGGACCCGGTGTCGTACTATTACGGCAAGAAGGCGCTCGGCGTGGAACTGTACGACGATTACGGCCGCTTGCTAGACCCGAACATGGGCCTGCCGGCAGAAGTGCGGACCGGCGGTGACCAGCTGGGCGGGGAAGGCCTCTCCGTTGTGCCGGTCAAATCCGTGGCGCTGTTCTCTGGCCTCGTCGATGTCGGCCGGTCCGGCAAGGCGAAAGTCCGCTTCGATGTGCCCGAATTCAATGGTGAGCTGCGCCTGATGGCCGTCGCCTGGTCGAAGACCGGGGTCGGCTCTGCGGTCTCGACCATGACCGTGCGCGACGAAGCCCCGGCGGACCTCATCATGCCGCGCTTCCTGGCGCCGGGTGACGAGGCCGTCCTGACCGCCAGTGTCGACAATGTCGAACTGGAAGACGGCGAGTTCTCGGCTCAGGTCGGCGCGACCAAAGGCGTCTCGATTGCCGACGGCAAGCTGACCCGTGTGCTGAAGACCGGTGAGCGCATGGACCTGCCGGTCCGTGTCGAGGCCGAGGATGAAGGCATTTCCACCGTTCGCCTCGATGTCGAAGGCCCCGGCAAATATGCCGTGGACCGGACCTACCAGATCCAGACGCGTTCGCCTTACCTGCCGGTGACTCGCGTGTCCTCGAAACTGATGCAACCGGGCGATGCCTTCTCTGTCGATCCGAGCCTCTTGACGGACCTCGTCCAGGGCTCGGGCTTCGTCTCGGTGGGCTTCTCGTCCATCCCGGTCGATGCTGCGACGCTCTATGCTTCGCTCGACCGCTATCCCTATGGCTGTACCGAACAGACGACGAGCCGCGCACTGCCGCTGCTCTATTCGGAACAATTGGTTGCCATGGGCGCGAAGGATGCCAATGACGATCCGGCGACCAAGGTTCAGGTGGCGGTGAACACGCTGCTGAACCGTCAGGGTGCAGACGGAGCGTTCGGCCTCTGGCGCGAAGGCGATGGCTATGCCTCGCCCTGGCTTGGCGCCTATGCGACGGACTTTGTCTATCGTGCCAAGGAAGCCGGTTATGCCGTGCCGGACGAGGCGATGGACCGGGCCTATGGCGCTCTGCGCCAGATCGCGACGGGCGATGCTTGGCGGGTCTATGGCTACGATACCGATGTCTATGAGAGCCGGTATTCCAACGACACGGTCGACCAGTTGATGAAACGGTCCTCGGCCTATGCGCTCTATGTGCTGGCCAAGGCCGGCAAGGCGGACATCTCCCGCCTGCGTTACCTGCATGACCGCGAGCTGAAGTCGATCGACAGCCCGCTGGCCCGGGCCCATATCGGCGCGGCGCTGGCGCAGCTGGGCGACAAGGCCCGCGCCAATTCGGCCTTCAAGGCGGCCGAAGACGCGCTCGGCTACAACAATACCGGCGACTATTACCAGACGCCGCTGCGTGACCTGGCCGGTGTGCTGGCGCTCGCCGCAGAGGCCGGACAGTCCGGCACGCTGGAGCGTCTGTCCGAAAAGCTCGGCAAAGAGACGCCGGACCCGAGCCGCCTGACCACGCAGGAGAAATCCTTCCTCCTGCAGGCAGTGAACGATCTGGATGGCGGCGGGAAGGACTTCCGCCTCGATGTCGAAGGTCTTGGCCGCGGCAACAATAATGACCGCCAATATGCCCTGACCGAAGAACAGGCCCGCGAAGGCGTGACCTTCACCCTTGGCGGCAAGACCCCGATGTTCCGGACCGTGCTCGTCTCCGGTGCGCCGGCAAGCGCCCCGCCGCCGGCGGCATCCAAGATGAAGGTCGACAAGACCTTCTACACCCTGACTGGTGGCCGGGTGGATCTCGCCCGCGTGTCCCAGGGCGACCAGCTGGTCGTGAAGCTGACCGTCTCGCCGGAAGAACGGCGCCTGAACCCGGTCATCGTGGCAGACCTGCTGCCGGCCGGTTTCGAGATCGAGACGGTGTTGCGTCCGGCCGATGGCCGTCAGGAATACGGGCCGAATGGTGCCTTCGCCTATCTGGGAGAGCTGGCAAATGTCCAGACCGCCCAGGCGCAGGATGACCGTTATGTCGCCGCGGTCGATGTCTATTCGAACTCGGTGACCATGGCCTATGTGGTCCGCGCGGTGACGCCGGGTGACTTCGCCATTCCGGGTGTCGTCGCAGAGGACATGTACCGCCCGGCCGTGTTCGCCCGCTCGAAAGCTGGCCGTGTGACCATCGCTCCGGCCCAGAGCGGGGCCGAAGGAGGTAAATAAGGCCATGCTGACAGCGCGCCGGATCTTCCTCGGCATCTTTGCGCTGTTCCTTGCGGTGGCCATCGCGGACAGGCTGCTGCCTCCGCCCCTCGAAAGGGCGGGGGGGCTGTCCGCCCTCGTCACGGACCGGGACGGCAAGCCGCTGCGGGCCTTTGCGACACCGGACGGTCGCTGGCGCTTTGCCGGGGACCTGGACCGGATCGATCCGGACTTCATCGACGCCCTGATCCGCGTGGAAGACAAGCGCTTCTACGAGCACCGGGGCACCGACTGGATGGGGCTCAGCCGCGCCGCGGTGGACTCGCTGTTTGCCGGCCGCATCGTGTCCGGCGGCTCGACCCTGACCATGCAGACCGCGCGCATGCTGGAACCGCGTGACCGCAATATCGGCTCCAAACTGATCGAGATCGCCCGCGCCTGGCAGCTGGAGCGGCGTCTGACCAAGGACGAGATCCTCTCGCTTTACCTGTCGCTGACACCCTATGGCGGGAACCTTGAAGGTGTCCGCGCGGCGAGCTGGAGCTATTTCGGGCACGAGGCCGACAAACTCTCGAAGGACGAGATCGCGCTCCTGATCGCCCTGCCGCAATCGCCGGAAGCGCGGCGGCCGGACCGGCACCCGGAAGCGGCCGAGCGTGCCCGCAACTGGGTGGCGGAGAAGCTGAACCGCTATGACGTCTACACTGAAGGCGATGTCGAGGATGTCGCCACCCTGTCCGTGCCCGGACGGCGGCGGGATTTCCCGGACCGTGCCTGGCACGGCACGGCCAAGGCGCTGGCGGAAGGCCCGCGTGAGGATGTGCGCTCAACACTGGATGCCGGTCTGCAGGCGGAGGTCGAGCGGATTGCGCTGACCCGTGCCGAAGCCGAAGGCGAAGACGTGCAGGTCTCCGTGCTGGTCGTGCATGTGCCGACGCGGGCTGTGCGGGCGATCGCGGGGTCTGCCTCGCGCGACCGGCCTGGCGGTTGGCTGGACCTGACGGCGCAGGCGCGCTCGCCGGGCTCCACGCTGAAACCCTTCATCTATGCCATGGCGTTCGATGACGGCACCGCCGCGCCGGATACACGCGTGGCGGACTTGCCGACGCGCTTTGCCTCCTACCAGCCGGAAAACTTCGACCGCATGTTTCGCGGCGATGTCCGCGTGTCGGACGCGTTGCAGCACTCTCTGAACATTCCGGCTGTGGCCATGCTCGACCGGGTCGGGCCGGAACGCTTCGCCGCGCAGCTCGCCTCCGCCGGGGCACGTCCGCGCATCTATGGCGGGGCAGAGCATGAGGCCGGGCTTGCCATCGCACTTGGCGGGGCCGGGCTGACCGCGCGCGAACTGGCCGTGCTCTATGCCGCGCTCGGCGATGACGGGGTTGCCAAGCCGCTCGTGTGGCGTGCCGACGAAGAAGCGGCGAGCTATGAATCGGCCGGCAAGCGCCTCGTCAGCGGGGAAAGCGCTGGCGAAGTACTCGACATCCTGCGCAAGGCGCCCACACCGGAAGGCCGCATGCCAGGCTCGCTGACGGCGCATGCCCCGCAGATCGCCTTCAAGACGGGCACGTCCTATGGCTTCCGTGATGCCTGGGCGGCAGGCGTCTCCGGACAGCATGCGATCGTCGTCTGGGTCGGACGGGCCGATGGGGCGCCGCGCGCCGGCAAGACCGGGCATGACACGGCCCTGCCGATCCTGTTCGAAGTCGCCGACCGCGTTTCCCAGCACCTTCAGGACGAAGGCGAAGCGACGATGCGGCTGACCAGCGAGAAACGCCTGCTGAAATCCCATGGCGCGATGAAGGTGCTGGAAGAGGCAGGCCCGCCGCAGATCCTGTTCCCGCCGCAGGCCTCGGAACTCTGGGCCGGGCCTGTGAACGGGCGCACGTCCCGCGGCTTCGTCCTGGCCGGCCGGGGGGATGGACGGCTCAGCTGGTACATCGATGGCCGCCCTTGCGAGACCGATGATGCCGGCGCGCCGGTCTGGAAGCCGGACCGGCCCGGTTTTTACACGGTCACTGCAGTTGATTCTGCAGGACGCACGAGCCGCGTCCGGGTGCGGGTGTTGACCGGGCCTGCCTGAAAACACGGCATCGCCATATTTGCGCCGCCTTCGGACAACACGGGCGCAACACATTCCCGTTAGGACTGCCTTTACGGGGTTACAGACCAACGGTCATTTCCCATATCAGACTGGAAGCCGGACAAGGCCCCGATTCAGATAATCGAGTGAAGTAAGATGCGTACACGTTCTCCTCAGTCTGTTGCTCTCGCTGCCGGTCTCGCAGCCATGGCGCTGGGATTCTTCTCCAGCGCCGGCGCGCAGGACCAGGTCTCCAGCCCCAACGCCAAACGTCTGTCGACGGCAGTCTTTGCCGGAGGCTGTTTTTGGTGCGTCGAAGCCGATTTCGACAAGGTGGACGGCGTCGTCTCGACCATTTCCGGCTATACTGGCGGCACGGTGGCGAACCCGACCTACAAGCAGGTCTCGCACGAGAAGACGGGCCATTATGAGGCCGTCAAAGTCACTTATGATCCGGACAAGGTCAGCTATGATGCGCTGGTGGACTATTACTTCCACCATATCGATCCGACCGATGCGACGGGCCAGTTCTGCGACAAGGGCGAGAGCTACCGGTCGGCTGTGTTCGTTGCCGATGCCAGCCAGCGTGAAGTTGCCGAAACCGAGGTCAGCATGATCGACGCGTCCGGCGTGCTCGGCAAACCGGTGGTGACGCAGATCCTCGATGCCTCAACATTCTGGCCGGCCGAGGACTATCACCAGGATTACTACAAGAAGAACCCGCTCAAATACCGCTACTACCGCACGGCGTGCGGCCGCGATGCGCGGGTGAAGAAAGTCTGGGCTGACGCGTCAAACGGTCACTGACCGCTCGTTTCCGGTTTTGCAGGGCATGGCACCGGCGGAAATTCCGTCTGGCCTTTGAACTGCGCTTCCCAGTCCGCATCATGGACCTGCGGTTTGAAGCCGGACGCCACATACAGCACAAAGGTGCGTGACAGCGGGCAGCCATTGCTTCGCTTGCCGAGCGGCACGGAGATCTCGCCCGCCGGCTCGAACGTCTCGAACTCGCTGCGCAGCATCGGCCGCATGCCGGGATGGATTGAGGCGACGAGGACGCGCTGGTCCAGCGGCGGGGCCAGCGGCTGGGTTTCCGAGAAGCTTTTCGGCACGCCATAGCGGCGCCAGGAGAGCAGGGGGATGGACCGGTCGCGGCCATAATAGTCGAGCCCGTGCCAGGCCTCGCGCTCATCCACCAGAACAGCCGTCGCGCCGACCGACCGGGCAATCCCGAACACGTCTTTCGCCGCCTGGTCCCAGCCGCGTGTGCGCTTCAGGGCATTGTCGAGGCCAAGCGAGGTGGAGGACTGAAGCGGCAGCAGCGAGATTGCTGCGAAGCTGAGCGCCAGCACACCATGCATGCCGATGCTGAACCAGAGCAGGCCCGACGGGCGGTACTTCACCATCGTCGCGAACAGCAGAAGGCCGCCGCCGACGATGATGCCGAGGCCCAGCCGCACCCAGACGCCGAGATCCGGCACGAACTGCAGCGCCACAAAGGTCAGCCCTGCCACGATGAACCACAGGCGCCGGTTGGCGCGCGCGCGGATCAGCCAGGCGGCGACCAGCACGCTCGCGGCCGGGTAGGCCGTGGCCGCCCAGTTCGCATTGGCGCGCGACAGCACGGCCTGGCCGAGAATGATGACCAGGACCGGCAGGATGAAGCAGAGCAACCAGCGGTCCCGGCCCATGATGCCCTCGTCCTGAGAGCGGACAGCGAACAGGCCGAAGATGAGCGCCAGGAAGCTGACCGGGCCGAAGACGCCCAGCTGGTCGACGAGGAAAGTCAGCGCGTTTTCAGGATTGATCAGGTCGCCGCCGAGATTGGCATTGTCCACGGTGTGACTGACCGTCTTGAAATCATGCGCCGCGTTCCATGCGATGTGCGGCGCGAAGACAAGTGCGGCGAGGCCCAGCACGAGGAGGCCGTGGCGGGAGAACAGCGCGCGGCGGCTGTCCCGGTCGATCAGCAGGGTCAGCGCGATGCCGATCAGGAAATAGACCATCGCATATTTCGACAGGAGACCCGCCCCGATGGCGAGGCCGAGGCCGGCGGCGCTCACCCAGCCGCCTTCGCCGGCACGCAGACGCCAGAAGCAGAACAGGGCCGCACACCAGAAGGGCATCAGCACGCCATCTGTCGAGATCACAGCTGAGGACAGCACCACCGCCGGCATCAGCGCATAGCCGAGCGCGGCCAGCATGCCGGTGCGCCCGCCATACATGTCGCGGCCGAGGTGGAACAGGAAGATGGCCCCGGCCGTGTGCAGGAAGGGGGCAGGCAGGCGTACAGCCCATTCCGCATTTCCGAACACGGAGGTGACCGCATGGATCAGCCAGGCGATCATCGGCGGCTTTGAATAATAGCCCCAGTCGAGCGTTTCGCCCCAGCGCCAGTACTGGGCTTCGTCCGCGTAAAGGTTCAGCGGAGACACGGCCAGGAGCAGGACACGCAGCGCCAGCAGAATCAGAAGGGCCAGATAGGTGATGCGGCGCCAGTCCGTCGCCGATTCGCCGGGGGGTTCCATCATTTGTCTCGGGCCTTTTCGGTACTGGTCCGGTTTATGCGATGGGATGCCGACATAATATACCCTGAAACGCACGTTTCGCGGCGAGTTCTTTCTAACCACCGTGTCATTTTTGCATCGCAGCACGGGCTTCGACACAAATCCGAACATCATGTGTCGAACCTTCAAGATCTTGTCACTAATCTGTCATGTGGGGGCGTTAAGCGCTCTCAAAACCGGAAGGCGTGCAAGGGCGCTGACCGGGTGCTCTCTCGGACAGGGGAAAATCATGATCAACTGGAATACATTCGCACGCGGTGCCGCCGTTTCGGCAATCGCGATTACGGCGGCTGGTGTTGCCTCGGCACAGGTTACGACCTCGTCGATCCGCGGTACCATCGCCGACGAAACCGGTGCAGCCGTTTCCGGCGCCACCGTCACCATCCTTCACGAACCGACCGGCTCGGTCGCCGTGACAACCACCAGCGCCACCGGCCAGTTCGCAGCTCAGAACCTGCGCGTCGGCGGCCCGTACAGCGTCACCATCACCGGTGAAGGCTTCGTGCCGGCCCGCGCAGACAATGTCTACGCCAACCTCGGCGAAGCCACGAGCCTGAACCTGACGGTCACCACGTCGAGCGACGACACCGCCCGCATGGAAACGGTCGTCATCACCGGTTCCGCCATGCAGGTTGCTCAGGTTGCGACCGGCCCGTCGTCGACCTTCAACATCGCGACGCTGGAAAATGCTCCGGCCATGAACCGCGACATCAAGGACATCGTCCGTCTCGACCCGCGCGTCTATGTCGACGAAGCCTTCAACGACTCGATCAACTGTGCCGGTGCCAACCCGCGCTACAACTCGCTGACCGTCGACGGCGTCCGCCTGAACGACAATTTCGGCCTGAACTCCAACGGTTACCCGACCGAGCGCATCCCATTCTCCTACGACGCCATCGAACAGGTGTCGGTTGAGCTGGCACCGTTCGACGTGAACTATGGTTCGTTCACCGCCTGTAACATCAACGCTGTTACGAAAACCGGCTCCAACGAATTCCACGGCGGCCTGTTCTTCGACTACACCGACGACTCGCTGACCGGCGACGAAACCGACGGCATCAAGCGTGACCTCGGCTCCTTCGAAGAGAAGCGCTACGGCATCAATGTCGGCGGCCCGATCATCAAGGACAAACTGTTCTTCTTCGGTGCTTACGAAAAATTCGAAGGCGCAAACATCTTCGGCTTCACCCCGAACGATGTCGGCCTGTCCGATGCCCTGTATCAGAGCATCATCGACATCGCTGTGAACCAGTATGGTTACACTGCCGGCGGTCTGCCGACATCTCTGGCTGTCGAAGACGAGAAATTCTTCGGTAAGCTCGACTGGAACATCAACGACGACCACCGCGCTGAATTTACCTACACCTACAATGATGGTGCCAACTACTCCCCGTCCGATTCGGGTTCGAACCGGATCGCGGATGGCAACCACTATTATGAGCGCGGCGCGAAGCTGCAGAACTACACGGCCGCCCTGTACTCCGACTGGACGCCGAACCTCTCCACCGAACTGCGCGCGTCCTATGTCGATCTCGACAACCGCCAGATTCCGGTCTGGGGCACGGATAACTGGGGCGAAGTTCAGGTCCGTCTCGATAACGATCTGAACTCCGGGAACTCCACGATCTATCTCGGTGCCGATGACAGCCGTCAGGCCAACAAGCTCGCTTATGAGCTGTGGAACTACAAGGCCGCTGCGAACTACACGATGGGTGACCATCTGTTCACGGCAGGTGTCGAGCGCGAAGAATTCTCCGTGTTCAACCTGTTCGTTCAGCAGGCGATCGGTGAGTGGCGCTTCGATCTTCGTGGCGGCAATTTCGACAATTTCGCAAATGGCGATTTCGACTACTTCCAGTACACGAACGCTGCCGGCACCAATGATGTGAATGACGCGGCTGCTGATTTCGGTTATGAAATCAACACCTTCTACATTCAGGACAAGTGGCAGGTCACCGACAAGCTCGATGTGACGGCGGGTCTGCGCTATGACTACTACACGTCAAGCGACAAGCCGCGTTATAACGCCAACTTCGAGTCGACCTACGGTTTCCGTAATGACAACAACATGGATGGCCGTGACCTCCTGCAGCCGCGCTTCGGCTTCAACTATGAGTTTGCTGACAATCTCAGCTTCCATGGTGGTGCCGGTCTGTTCTCCGGCGGTAACCCGAACGTCTGGATTTCGAACAACTATTCCAACAACGGCGTGACTCTGACGGACTATTTTGCTCCGGACGACTCCAACCTGGCAGACTTCACCTATTCCGACACCGGACGTCCGTTCTTCGATGTTCCGGATGAGGCAATTGCTGACATTGCTGGAGCTTCCGGCCGCGGTGGTGTGAACGCCCTGGACCCGAACTTCGAAATTCCATCTGAATGGAAGTTTGCCTTCGGCGCTGTGGCTGATGTCGACACCAATATGCCGATCCTCGGCAACGACCTGCGCGTCATGGCAGACATTCTGTACTCCAAGACGAATGAAGCTGCTCAGGTTGTTCCGCTCAGCTACGTCCAGTCGGGTACGGCTCCGGACGGCCGTCCGATCTATTCGGGCAGCACGAGTGACTTCCTGCTGACCAATGCGAAAGAGAAGGGCAGCGCTCTGGTGCTCTCGCTTGGTCTGTCCCAGGCATATGACAACGGTATCGACTGGGCCCTCGGCTACGCCTACACGGACGCCAAGGACCTCAACCCGATGACGTCGTCGGTCGCCTATTCGAACTTCTCGAACTATGCGACCTATGACCCGCTGAACCCGAGCCTCGGTACGTCGGACTATGAAGTGGCTCACCGCTTCACGCTGCAGTTCAACTACGCCAAAGAGTACATCAACGACCTGGAGACCCGCGTCTCCCTGTTCGGTACGGCCAACGAAGGCGCGCCTTACAGCTATGTCTTCGCGGAAAACCCGTATGAATCAGGTGCGCGGTTCTTCAACAGCCGTCAGCTGGCTTACATCCCGACCGGTATTGCTGACCCGCTCATCGCGGCAAGCTCCGATCCGGATGCCGTCGCTGCTCTCGTGAACTTCATCGAGAACAACGACCAGCTGCGTAACGCTCGCGGCAGCATCTTCACCCGCAACGATGCGGCAGATGACTGGTGGACGAAGTTCGACCTGAAGCTGACCCAGGAACTGCCGGGTCTGCGCGCTCAGGATCGTACGGAAGCCTGGATCACCATCGAGAACGTCGGCAATCTGCTGAACTCCGATTGGGGCATCCTGCGTGAGCACGGCTTCCCGGGCAATGCTGAGCTGTACGATGCGAACATCGTGAACGGCCAGTATGAGATCACCAGCTTCAACCGTGACGCAGATGACGACCGTATCGTGGTCAGCCCGTCGCTGTGGCAGGTCCACTTCGGTATCAAGTACAAGTTCTAAGCCTTACGGCCTGAACAAGACCTGATCGGGAAGGGCGGCTCCATGCGGGGCCGCCCTTTTCCTTTGGTGACAGGTGTGGCATGGCGCGCGCGATGAGCGACAACAAACCCTTCCTTCCGCCCGAATGGGCACCGCAGGCTGCCCTCTGGTGCGGCTGGCCGCATCTTGCCGATGAGTGGGGCGGCCGTCTCGAAGGGCCGCGGACGCAGATCGCGGGCTTCATCCGGGCCGCTTCGGCGCATGTCCCGGTCCGGGTCGCGGCGGGGTCTGCCGAGGCGCTCGCCTCTGCCACGGCAGCCGTCGGCGATGTGGCGAAAATCGTGGAAGTCCCGGCCGGGGATATCTGGCTGCGCGACACCGGCCCCATCGTGACGGGGCAGGGCGATGCGCGCGAGGCACAGGCGTTCCGCTTCAATGGCTGGGGCGGCAAATACCTGATGCCCGGCGATACAGAGACATCAGGCGCCATCGCGGCATATGAATCCCTGCCGGCCAGTTTCCACCCGATCGTCCTGGAAGGCGGCGCCATCGATGCCGACGGCAAAGGCCGGCTGCTGACCACGCGCCAGTGCCTGCTCAATCCGAACCGGAACCCGGACCTGACAGCAGAGGAGATCGAAGCGCGGATCTGCGACGCGCTCGGCATCGAGGAAATGATCTGGCTGGGCGATGGCCTGCTGAACGACCACACTGACGGCCATGTCGACAATATCGCGCGCTTCATCGGGCCGGGACATGCGCTCTGCCAGATGCCGTCCGGCACGGATGACCCGAACAGGGACGTGCTGCTGGAAATCGAGACCACGCTACGCGAAGCCGGGCTCGATGTGACAACCATCCCGTCCCCCGGCCTGATCTCTGGTGATGACGGCGCGCCTGTCCCGGCAAGCCATATGAACTTCACCATCACGAATGGGGCTGTCCTCGTGCCGGTCTATGAAGACCATTACAGTCTCGTGGCGCTCGCCGAGATGCGGGTCCTGTTCCCGGGCCGCAAGATCATCGGCCTGCCGGCTGGACATATTCTGGGTGGGGGCGGAAGCTTCCACTGCATGACCCGCGAAATTCCCGCTTGATCCGGAGGA
>MDTG01311675.1_pt1 | contig 16468 bp, 10 predicted proteins | sample 811421 | NCBI WGS metagenome assembly MDTG01 (sample SAMN05326645, study PRJNA326480) | marine metagenome | isolation source: seawater | place: Pacific Ocean: South East | collected 2011
ATGGATATTTACGAAAGTAAATTGAGAAAACTTAAAGTAAGAGCTCGTAGAAATAAAATTCACAATATAGATATGAGAGTGATCGACTCAACAAAACCGATCAAAAAATTACATGGAAAAGCAGATAGAGTATTAATTGATGCACCATGTTCTGGATTGGGAGTTTTAAGAAGAAACCCAGATTCTAAATGGAAACTTCAACCAGAATTTTTAGAGAATATTAAAAAAGTACAACAAGATATCTTACAAAAGTATTCTAAAATGGTAAAACCTGGTGGAAAATTAGTGTATGCTACTTGTTCTGTTTTACCTTCGGAAAATCAGCTTCAAATAGCCGAATTCTTAACTTCAGAATCAGGAAAAGATTTTATATTAGTAAAAGATAATAAAGTCTTAGCTCATCTTTCTGGTTATGACGGGTTTTATATGGCTTTATTAGAGAGAAAAATAAAAGAATCAATTTCTTAAGATCTATGATCTTACTATAAAACAATAATAAACTTCTTGTTAAATACCCTATTAGATTCAACGTCCCTAATTTTTAGCATATATATTCCTTTTGCTAAAGATTGAAGATTCATTTGATGATTTCCATCAATATCTTTTTGAAAAACCAACTGACCACTCATGTTATAAATAGTTGTTTTATAAATACCTGATTATAAACGAATAATTAAATCAGATTCAAAAGGGTTTGGATAAGTAGTAATATTTTTACCAAAAACATCTAAATTAGAAGATAAAACACTTCCTATTAATGTGATATTGCCGCCTAAACCAAAAGGATCTGACCAAACCTCATTGGTATGTATATCTTCTTCCTGTTAATGTTTTTAAGAAAGCTACTAAAGCATTTTTTTTATGAAGCTCTAGTTAATATATAGTTAAGTGTTTAGATACATTTGTTCGTAAATACTTGTAGTTGGTTATTATTTTTTTTGTTAATAAATGATTTATAAACTTAAAAAAAAAAGAAGGTTTGATTCTCATTCTTAAGAGTGAAAAATTTAAATTTGCTTTAATAAATACAAACATACAAATCATATAAAGAATGATCAATTTCTTTGGAACCCTTCACAGCAAAATAATAGCTGTTCAAACAACAAAAGAATTAAGCACAAAAAATAAATCAAAATTAATATGGTTATTTTCCTGTTCTGAGCTTGTTTCAAAAGATACGAATAAACCCCTGGCATCTATAGATGCCTTTTTTATTGGTCCAAGGGCAGCTATGGTAACACCATGGAGTACTAATGCTGTTGAAATTACTGAAAACATGGGTATTTCGGGGATTATAAGAATTGAAGAATTTATAACTGTTGATAAAGATTTTAAAGATTTTGACGCTATGATTTTTCAAAAATTCAACAAATTAAATCAAGATTCATTTACGATCAATATAAAACCAGAAGCTATTTTAGAAATTGATGATATAGCAGACTATAACGCTAAAGAAGGCTTGGCTTTAAATGATGATGAAGTGGCGTATCTAAATACTGTTTCTGAAAAAATTAAAAGAAAACTAACAGATTCTGAAGTTTTTGGTTTTTCTCAAGTAAATTCTGAACACTGTAGACATAAGATTTTTAATGGAACCTTTGTAATTGACGGAATAGAGAAGCCTTCCTCTCTATTTAAAATGATCAAAGAAACATCTAAACAACATCCAAATGATATTGTCTCTGCCTACAAAGACAATGTAGCTTTTATAAAAGGACCAACAGTTGAACAATTTGCTCCAAAAAGAGCTGATATTCCTGATTATTATAATAAAGAAGATTTTAATTCTGTTATTTCTATAAAAGCAGAAACACATAATTTCCCAACTACTGTAGAACCATTTAATGGAGCTGCTACAGGTTCTGGAGGAGAAATAAGAGATCGTTTAGCTGGCGGTAAAGGATCACTTCCTTTAGCTGGAACCGCAGTTTACATGACCTCCTATTCTCGTTTAACAAAAGATAGATTTTGGGAACAAAAAATGAAAGAACGTCCTTGGTTATATCAAACGCCTATGGATATTTTAATAAAAGCTTCTAACGGAGCCTCTGATTTTGGAAATAAGTTTGGGCAACCATTAATTACTGGATCTGTATTAACATTTGAACACGAAGAAAACTCTTCTTCTAGTTCATCTAAGCCCAGAAAACTAGGTTTTGATAAAGTAATCATGCAAGCTGGAGGCGTTGGTTATGGAAAAGCTGAGCAAGCGTTAAAAGAGACTCCTAAAGAAGGTGATAAAATTGTAATTTTAGGAGGAGAAAATTATAGAATAGGAATGGGTGGTGCTGCAGTTTCTTCTGCAGATACTGGAGAATTTGCTTCAGGGATTGAGTTAAACGCAGTACAACGCTCTAATCCAGAAATGCAAAAACGTGCTGCCAATGCAGTTAGAGGAATGGTAGAAAGTGAAGAAAATTTCATTGTCTCTATTCATGACCATGGAGCAGGAGGTCATTTAAATTGTTTATCTGAATTGGTAGAAGATACTGGTGGGAAAATAAATTTAGACATGCTTCCCGTAGGTGACCCAACCCTATCGGCAAAAGAAATTATTGGTAATGAGTCTCAAGAAAGAATGGGGCTAGTTATTGCAGAAAAGCATATAAATACTCTTCAAAAAATAGCTGAAAGAGAACGTTCACCAATGTATACTGTTGGAGATGTAACTGGAAACCATCGATTTACTTTTGAATCTAAGACCAACGGAGAGACACCTATGGATTTAGCTTTAGAAGATATGTTTGGAAGCTCTCCTAAAACCATAATGACAGACAAAACTGTTCAAAGAAATTATAAAAACCCCAGATACAAAACCAAAAATTTACATATTTACTTAGAGCAAGTTCTACAATTAGAAGCGGTAGCCTGTAAAGATTGGTTAACAAATAAAGTAGATAGATGTGTTGGTGGCAAAGTAGCCAAGCAACAATGTGTAGGACCTCTTCAAATTCCATTAAATAATGTGGGCGTTATGGCACTAGATTATAATGGAAAAGAAGGAATTGCAACTTCTATAGGACACGCACCTATTTCTGGCCTAATAAACCCTAAAGCTGGCAGTAGAAACTCAATTACTGAAGCGCTAACAAATATTATTTGGGCACCATTAAAAGACAATATTAAAAGTGTGTCTTTATCTGCAAACTGGATGTGGCCGTGTAAAAACGAAGGTGAAGATGCTCGCCTTTATGAAGCTGTTGAGGCAATTTCAATGTTTTCGATTGATTTAGGGATTAATGTTCCTACAGGTAAAGATTCTTTGTCTATGAAACAACGGTATTCAGATGAAGAAGTAATTTCACCTGGAACTGTTATTATTACTGCTGCAGGAAACTGCAATCAAATCACAAAAGTTGTTGAACCAGTTTTAAAACAAAATGGTGGTGCTATCTATTATATAAATATCTCACAAGATTCATATAAATTAGGTGGAAGCTCTTTTAATCAGGTTTTAAATACTATAGGTAATGAAACACCTGATGTAAAAAATTCTCATTTTTTAAAAAATGTATTTAACACAATACAAAACTTAATTAAAGAAGACAAAGTTAGTGCAGGACACGATGTTGCATCTGGTGGTTTAATTACAACACTTCTAGAGATGTGTTTTGCAGACAATAATCTTGGAGCTAATATAGATTTAACATCACTATCTGAAAGTGATTCTATTAAGTTATTATTTTCAGAAAATACGGGAATCATTTTTCAAGCCGATGCATCAATAGAAAAAACATTAAAAGATAAGAATATTGAGTTCTTCAATATTGGTCAGGTTATAGATAATGGAACTATAACTATTAAAAATCATGAAGACAACTTTACTTTTGATGTATCTAAAGTGAGAGATACATGGTTTATGACTTCTTATTTATTAGATCAAAAACAAACCTCAAATGGTTTAGCAGAGCATAGATTTAATAATTTTAAAAAACAACCATTAAAATACGAGTTTCCGAAAAATTTTACTGGAAAACTTCCTGTCATTAATAAAGACAAACTAAGACCTAAAGCAGCAATTATACGTGAAAAGGGTAGTAATTCTGAACGTGAAATGGCCAATGCAATGTACTTAGCTGGTTTTGATGTAAAAGATATTCACATGACAGATTTAATTTCTGGTCGTGAAACATTAGAAGACATTCAGTTTATTGGTGCCGTTGGTGGATTCTCTAATTCTGATGTTTTAGGATCTGCTAAAGGATGGGCGGGAGCATTTTTGTATAATCCTAAAGCAAAAAAAGCATTAAAAAACTTTTTTAAAAGAGAAGATACTTTAAGTATTGGTATTTGTAATGGTTGTCAATTATGGATGGAACTAGATTTAATGAACCCAGAACATGAAATTCATGGAAAAATGACTTACAATGATTCTAAGAAGCATGAAAGTGCGTTTACTTCTGTGAAAATTCAAGAAAATAATTCTATAATGCTGTCTAGTTTAGCTGGTACAACACTAGGTGTTTGGATTTCTCATGGTGAAGGTAAATTTAAATTACCTTACACAGAAGACAACTATGATATAGTAGCAAAATATGGGTATGATACCTACCCTCACAATCCTAATGGTTCAGATTTTAACACTGCAATGCTATGTGATGCAACTGGTCGACATTTAGTTACCATGCCGCATATAGAGCGATCTACTTTTCAATGGAATTGGGCAAACTATCCGTTAGAAAGGAATGATGAAGTATCTCCGTGGTTGGAAGCTTTTGTAAATGCAAAAAAATGGGTTTTAGAAAAAAATAAGTATAAATACCTATAATTAGGTTAATTTTCTTTACTATTATTGCATTACAATTTATATTGATTTAAATTTATCGGGGGACAAATTTGTTATCAATAATTATAGGTTTCAGAAATGAAACCTATTTTTTTTATCTTGTCGTATCAAAAAATAATTATGTTAGATAAAATTACTCGTGTTTTTGATTGTATTCAATATCAAAATAATAATTTTCCACAAGAAAAGTCTTTAGTCTATAAAGAAGATGATACATGGAGAAGTTACTCAAGTCAAGAATTTATGAATATTGCTAATAAAGTAAGTAGATCATTACTTGCATTAGGTATAAAACCCAATGACAAAATTGCCTTAATAGTCCCTGTAAATGAACCTAAATGGCACTTTTTAGACATTGGAATATTACAAATAGGTGTACAAAATGTTCCTCTATACGCTACATTGTCTGAAAAAGATTACCAATATGTATTAAACCATTCAGATTGTAAATATTGTTTTATAGCTGGTGATGATATCTATGAAAAAGTGAAAGCTGTTCAAGATAAAACCCAGCTTAAAGAAGTATACAGAATTGATGATGATTCAGAAATAGGATGGAACTCTTTTTTAGAATTCGGAAAAGATAAAACCACTCAAACAAAGGTTGAAGAATTAAAAAATTCTGTAAAACCATCAGATTTAGCAACTATCATTTATACTTCAGGAACAACAGGAACACCAAAAGGAGTTATGTTATCTCATGAAAATATTGTTCAAAATATAAAAGTAACAGCAGATAGACTAAATATTGAAGGACCTGGAAAAAGAACGATAAGCTATTTACCGGTTAGTCATGTTTTTGAGAGAATAGCTGGGTATTACTCTCAAATAACAGGTTTCAATACTTATTTTGCAGAAAGTATAGAACTATTAGGAGATAATATTAAAGAAGTAAGACCTAATATGATGGCAGTAGTACCAAGGCTTCTTGAAAAAATATTTGATAAAATTGTAGATAAAGGAAGTAAATTAACTGGTCTAAAAAAGAAACTTTTCTTTTGGGCCTTAGCATTAGGAGAACGTTATGAACCTTATGAAAAAAATGGTGTATGGTATCATTTTCAATTAATAATAGCTAAAAAACTAATTTTTAGTAAATGGCAAGAAGCATTAGGTGGTAATTTAGAGTTTATGATTTCTGGAAGCGCACCTCTTCAACCAAGGTTAATTAGGGTCTTCACAGCAGCTGGAATTCCTGTTTTTGAAGGTTATGGAATGACTGAATCTTCACCAGGAGTAACATTAAATGATTTAAGAAATAATTCTTTTAAAATTGGAACCGTTGGCAAAGCGCTAAAAGGAGTAGAAATTAAAATTGCCGATGATGGTGAGATTTTAATGAAAGGTCATTGTGTAATGCAAGGATACTATAAAAGAGAGGATTTAACTGCAGAAACTATAAAAGACGGCTATCTTCATTCTGGTGATATAGGAGAAATTGATGCAGAAGGATTCTTAAAAATTACTGATCGAAAAAAAGAAATTTTCAAAACTTCTGGAGGAAAATATATTGCTCCAGCTGTTTTAGAAAGTGAATTAAAAAAATCACGATTTATAGAACAAGTTATGGTAATAGGAGAATCTCAAAAAATGCCAGCTGCACTTATTCAAATAAATTTTGACTATGTTAATGAATGGATAAAAAGAAAAGATTATAAGATAGATAATATTCAAGAAAGCGGAAAGTTAAGAGAAAGGATTCAAATAGAAATAGACAAGTGTAACAAGAATTTTGGAAAATGGGAGCAAATAAAGCAGTTTGAAATTACGCTTGAAGAATGGACAGCATTATCAGGACACTTAACACCTACCCTTAAAATGAAGAGAAAAGTAATTTTAGAAAAACATAAAAATCTTCATAATAAAATATATAATATCTAATATCTATTAACTAAAAATATCATATTGTGAAATCTATTGGTTTTTCGTAATTTGGCGTAAATAATTTTTATAAATTAAAAAAACTTTATGTCTTCAGAAATCACAAGATTATTTGACTTTCCTTACTACACTCAAAAAAAATACAACTTAGCTAATACATTTGTAACAAAATATGGAAGCAAGTGGGTATCAACTTCAAATGAAGAATATATTAATAAAGCTAATACTATTAGCAGGGCATTACTTCGTCTTGGTGTAAAGGCAAATGATAAAATTGCTGTTATATCAACTACTAATAGAACAGAATGGAATATTGTAGATATCGGTGTTCTTCAAATAGGTGCACAAAATGTTCCAATATATCCAACCATTTCTAAAGAGGACTACGAATATGTTTTAAATCACTCAGAAGCTATTTATTGTTTTGCATCAGATATTAGCATTGTTGAAAAATTAAATAAAATAAAAGGAAATACATCTCTTAAAGAAATATATACTTTTGATGACATTGCTGACGAAAAAAGCTGGAAAGATCTTTTAAACTTAGGAGAAGATACTAGCAATCAAGAAGAAGTTGAAGCAAGAAAAGACGCTGTAAAAAGTGAAGATTTAGCAACACTTATTTATACTTCTGGAACTACAGGAAGACCAAAAGGTGTGATGCTTTCTCACAGCAATATAGTTTCTAATGTTTTAACTAGTGAAGAAAGTGTTCCTTTAGCTAAAGGAAATGATAAAGCCCTAAGTTTTCTTCCTGTCTGTCATATTTTTGAACGTATGATACTCTACCTATATCAATATTGTGGAGTAGAAATCTATTTTGCTGAAGGAATTGAAAAACTAGTAGAAAATGCACAAGAAGTAAAGCCTCAAGTAATGACTGCTGTACCGCGTTTATATGAAAAAATTTATGATAAAATTGTTTTAAAAGGACAAGAATTAACTGGTCTAAAAAAGAAACTGTTTTTTTGGGCAGTAGATTTGGGTTTAAGATATGAACCCTACGGTGCTAATGGCTGGTGGTATGAAAAACAATTAGGATTAGCTCGTAAGCTAATTTTTTCTAAATGGCAAGCTGCTTTGGGTGGTGAACTTACATTAATGGTTTCAGGAGCTTCAGCTTTACAACAAAGACTAACAAGAGTTTATGCTGCTGCTGGAATGCCTATTATGGAAGGGTATGGATTAACAGAAACATCTCCAGTAACTACAGTAAGTTTTATAGAGCAAAATGGTGTTAGGGGTTTCAGAGTTGGGACAGTTGGTAGAGTAATTAATAATGTTGAAGTTAAAATTGCTGATAACGGAGAAATTTTAGTGAAAGGACCCAATGTAATGCAGGGATACTATAAAGATCCCAAAAAAACAGCAGAAGTTATTAAAGATGGATATTTTCATACTGGAGACAAAGGAGAATTTGATGCAGATGGATTTCTAAAAATTACTGGAAGAACAAAAGAAATGTTTAAAACCTCGGGTGGTAAATATATTGTACCTCCTTTATTAGAGGGGGAGTTAAAACAATCTTTATTTATAGAACAGGTAATGGTAATTGGTGAAAATGAAAAAATGCCTGCCGCTTTAATTCAACCCAACTTTGTTTTTATAAAAGATTGGATAGAGAAGAAAAAACTAAACATTGGGATTTCTCACGAAGAAATAGCTAACTCACAGGTTGTAATTGATAGAATTCAATTAGAAGTAGACCAATGCAACCAAAGCTTTGGTAGCTGGGAACAAATAAAAAGATTTGAATTAACTCCCAATGAATGGACTATAGATGGGGGCCATCTTACACCTACTATGAAAATGAAAAGAGAAATTATTAAAGGAAACTACAAAGATCTATATGAAAAAATATATAGAGGATAAGATCTACAACGCTGCAAATTGCAGCGTTTTTTTTATTAAAAAAATCAAAAAACAAGTATAAATACTTATACCCATATCACTTTTATTATGTAAATTGTAGAAATTAAATGTGTTTTTTCTTTCATAAGATATAATATAAACTCCCACCTAATTAAAAAAACACAGTACTCTCCCAATAATACTACCCTAAAAAAAGATATAAGATAGCGAATCGCATAATTATATTTTAAATGAAGTACAACATAATAGTCATATTACTTTTTACTGTTCATTTAAGTGTATGTCAAACCATTTTTTCTCATGAAAGAAAAATAAAAAATACAGAAAACTATATCTCTAAAGAAATAGATTTTTATAATTCGGTTGATAACATAAAAATATCTGGCACTTTAATAACTCCAAAATCTAAATATAAAAAAATCATCATTATTGTTCCAGGCTCAGGAAAAGATACCAGAAACTCACATTATAAATTAACAGAAGAGTTTTTAAAAAATAATATTGGAGTCTATAGATTCGATGAAAGAGGTGTTGGAAAGTCTGAAGGTAAATTCACGAAATCTATTAATCATTTAAGTTATGATTTAGCATATGCTATCGTGCATTTAAAATCGTTACTAAAACTTCAAGAAAAAAAAATTGGAGTGCTAGGGCATAGTTTTGGAGGAATGACCTCTATTTCTTCCTATGAACTTATTAATGGTTCTTCTGTTCAAATAGATTTTTTAATTCAAATAGCTTCTCCAGTTCATAATTTCTCTGATGTTTCTAGACATCAACTAAAGACACTTTCTAAAGACCAACTAAAAGATAAAACAGTAAAAGATCATATTCATCTGTTGGATACCCTAATAAATCTCATAGAATTGAATAAAAACTCAACTATAAATACTATTTCATTGAGAAATAAAGGGATAGATATTATTAAAATAAAAGGATTTAAATTAAATGACATTAAGTTCTGGAGTTTAATGCACATCCAATTATTTCAACATAATTATGAGAAAATCTATACATCTCTTCAAATACCAACATTATATATTATAGGTGAGAAAGATAAATATGTTAATCCAACTACAGAGGTAAGTAGATTACAAAAAATTAAAAACCCTCTAATTACAATTAAAGTAATGATGGGTTTAGATCATTATTTAACCCAAATTTCGCAAAGTTCTGAAATTTATAACATAGATACTAGTGCCACAAAAACAATTATGAACTGGATAGAGAAAATATAGAAACCTAACTCCTAATAGGTATAAAATAGTTCATAATAACACCCTACCCTACTCCTAAAAATCAAAAATAGACGAATGCCTGGTATGTAATTACCAGAACTAGCATAAACACGTCTTATCCTTTTTTTGCCTGATGTAAATTTTAAAGCACAGGCACAGAACCCTCCTAATAAAATTGTGTTGTTCAAGATAGATCAATGCATTATTTAAAACTGTATAAACCTTTAATTATTAACTCTTATGAAAACTTTTTTTAAATTTATGTTAGCTATTAGTTTGTTTACTTTTGCTAGTATTGGTAATGCTCAAAAATTACAACAAGAATCTGTATCTATATCTTTAGATTTAAAACCAATACTTCAATTGGAAATGATTTCTCCAGATCGAATAAATTTCATTTTTGATCAAGAAAATCAATATCGAAATGGAATTGTAAAAAATGCAGCAACTATTATTAAGGTGACATCTACCGTAACTTGGGATTTATACGTAATTGGTAGGTCTAAAGGAACTAATCCTAACGGAAAAACATTTTGGAATCAAGAAGAAAGCTATGAGTCTTCTTTAAATTCGGTTGCAGATATTCCATTAAGTATGTTAGAAATTAAACAACACACTCCAAATAATGGAACTAATCACAAGCAAGCCATATATTCAGATTACAGCCAAGATTTTAAAGTACCATATAAATCAAATGGTGGAAACAGTCTATATGTAAGTAAAGATGGAACTCCGTCACCTCCCAACAAAAAAGGTAAATATATTGCCGGACATTCTGGTATTTCTGGAGATCATAAAAATGGTTTTATGAATCCTGGAAGTTATATTTCAACAAAAAGAAAAGAAAATAATTTCATGTATGTTATAGATTATAGAATAGTACCTGGTTTTCCAGCAATTTTTCCAAATGCTTATAACGCAGATTCAACTGTTGCTGAAAATATTATTTCTTCAGCACACGCTAATTCGTTACTCGCTGGGGGTAGTAAAGAATCTGCAGATAAAGCCTTTGCAGAACCTGGGCTATATACAATGGATGTTTTGTATGTATTGTTAGAAGATCAATAAAAAACGATTCTATTTTAGTGACTTACTTTTAAAAGCTTTGGAAATTTTTTCTGAAAACGTTTTAATCTTGGAACAGATACATTTCTTACATAACTATTGTAAGGGTTTAGTCTTTCATAATCTTGATGATAATCTTCAGCTTCATAAAAAACAGTATGCTTATATACTTCTGTAACAATTTTGTTGTTGTAGGTTTCTTTATTTAATTTCTCAATAGCAAGATCTATCAATTCTTTTTCATCCATTGTATTATAAAAAGCAATAGATCTATATTGACTTCCATAATCTGGGTGTTGCCCATTTTTTGTTGTTGGATCGTGTGATCCAAAAAATACATCTACCAATATTTTAAAACTAACAACTTCTGGATTATAATATACCGCAACAGCTTCTGCATGACCTGTTCTACCTGTTCCTATTGTTTGATATGTTGGGTTTTTTGTGTGCCCCCCAGCATATCCAGAAACAGCTTCACTAACCCCCTCTACACTCTCAAAAATAGCTTCTACACACCAAAAACAACCACTTGCAAAATAAGCAACTTTGTCAGTAGAGCTTATTTTATTGATTTTGGCAATATTGTTATCGGTGAGTGTTTCCTTAAAGCTAAAAGAAATTGCTAAAAAAACTAGCATACTTATAAGGATTATGTTTTTATTAATTTTCATCTTTAAATTTTTAATTATAATTATAGTCTCAAAAAAAATAAATTCTTACAATTTGTTTACAACTTTAGTGTTTTGTTAAGAAAGCATATTGTAAATACTATTGTAGATACTTACATTTGTTAGACAAAGATAAGCAATCATATATGGAGCATTTTATCGTTTCTGCACGTAAATACAGGCCTCAAAACTTTGAGGATGTTGTTGGACAGCAAGCTATTACAAATACTCTAGAAAATGCGATAAAAAGCAACCATTTAGCTCAAGCTTTACTATTTACAGGGCCCAGAGGAGTTGGAAAAACTTCTTGTGCTAGAATTCTAGCAAAAAGAATCAATCAGGAAGGAGTAACCCCAAATAACGAAGATTTTGCCTTTAATATTTTTGAATTGGACGCTGCGTCTAACAATTCTGTAGATGACATTAGAAGTTTAACAGATCAGGTTAGAATTCCACCTCAAACAGGAAATTATAAAGTTTATATTATTGATGAGGTTCATATGTTATCTCAAGCTGCTTTTAATGCATTTTTAAAAACCTTAGAAGAACCTCCTGCTCATGCTATTTTTATTTTAGCAACTACTGAAAAGCACAAAATTATTCCTACTATTTTATCTCGGTGCCAAATTTTTGATTTTAAAAGAATTACAGTCTTAGATACCAAAAACTACTTAAAAACTATTGCTGAAAAAGAAGAAATTACTGCCGATGATGATGCCTTACACATCATCGCCCAAAAAGCAGATGGTGCTATGCGTGATGCCTTATCAATTTTTGACAGAGTCATAAGTTTTTCTGGAAAGAATTTAACTCGTGAAGCGGTTACACAAAACTTAAACGTATTAGATTATGATAGTTATTTCAAAATGACAGATTTATTGTTAGAAAATAAAATTCCAGACGTTTTAAATAACTTTAACAACATATTGGCTAAAGGATTTGAAGGTCACCATTTTATAAACGGATTGGCTTCACATTTTAGAGATTTATTAGTAGCCAAAGATACAACAACCATTGATTTACTTGAAGTTGGTGATAATGCCAAAAAAAAATACTTAGAACAATCTTCTAAAGCTAGCATTACATTTCTTATAAAATCTATAGACAAAGCCAACCAATGCGAATTAAATTATAGGGCTAGTAAAAACCAACGACTATTAGTAGAGTTAACCCTAATGCAAATTGCCTCTATCACTTTTGATGGAGAAAAAAAAAAACCAGCTAACTACATAATTCCAGCTACATTTTTTACCTCATTATCTCCAATAAAAAAACAGAATACTACCATAAAATTAGCACCAGTAGTTATTAAAAAAGAAGTTGTTAAAGATCTTATTAAACCTTTAGTATCTCCAAAAATAACTGCTCCAAAACCACCCGTTTTACAGAATATTAAAAGAAGAACTAATTCGCTCTCCCTAAAAAGTATTCATCAAAAAAAAGAACAGAAACACACACTGCAGGAAGTTAATTATGACAATCATCCAAAAGATTCTTTTACTGAAAAAGAATTGCAAAAAAAATGGAGTGATTATCAAAAATTACTCATTAAAAAAGGAGAAAAAAGTATGGCTTCAATTCTGGCTGCAGACCTTCCAACATTACAAGATAACTTTAATGTTCAATTTATGCTTCCTAACAAACTCATGGAAGATCAGTTAAAGCTAGGAAAACCTAAACTCATAAAGTTTTTAAGAGAGTCTCTAAATAACTTTGGTATTACTGTAAAAGTTATAGTAAATGAAACAGTAGAAAAGAAATTTGCCTACACTCCTCAAGAAAAATACAATAAATTAAAAGAGAAAAATCCGTTCCTTAAAAAACTAAAGGATACTTTTCAGTTAGATTTGTGATTTTTTTAAATTTCTTGTCCAACATATACCAAAATAGTATCTTTTGTAGGTAATTTTTTAGTCTCAAATTCTGACAATACATAAATATTATTATCATTGGTTTTTACAAAAAGTGGAATAGATTCTAGTTGCATGTGCAATTTTTCTAAGGTTTCTCTATAATCTTTATCTGAATGTATTGGTATTTCATAAATATTTGGGAAATCTCTAACAGCCTCACTTAGATTAATATAATCATCTTTTGGTGAGAAAAATTGGTTATTATTACCAAAATTTTTGTTTTTTACTTCGTCCGCACTTGCCAAACGAAAGGCTCCATGTTCACCAAAAGTAGTTGCAAGATTTTTTAATGCAAATTTATTTACAGCATCACTACCTGTTAAGGCAATTAAATATCCAATATCATTTAACTCTATATTATCTGTAAGATCATCATCATAAATATTTACTGCATAAGATTCTAAACCTTGGTTTGTTGATTGTTCTATAAAGGAGGTATTAGCATCAATTAACACCACTCTTTTTCCTAAATTTTGTAAATAATTAGCAATAAGTCTTGAAGCTTTAGATGCTCCAATAATTAAAATACCGTCAGAGTTTTTCAAAAACACGCCTACAATTTTAGCAAACAATCTAGCAGTTGTCGCATTTAGTAATACTGTTCCTAAAACTATCATAAAAACTAAAGGTGTAATATATTCTGCCCCCTCTACTCCTTGTTTTAATAATTTACTTCCAAAAAGTGAAGCTATACCTGCAGCTACAATACCTCTTGGGCCAACCCAGCTAATAAAAAGTTTTTCGTTAAACTTTAAATTAGATTTGTAAGTACATATAAATACTGCTAAAGGTCTAATTACAAACACAATAAGAATAAATAAGACTGCAGTTTCCCAGTTATACAGTAGCATTAAATCTACCATATTTATATTTGCAGATAAAAGAATAAACAAAATTGATATTAATAAAACACTTAATGATTCTTTAAAATACAGGAGCTCTTTTAAGTTTTTTAATTTTCCGTTTCCAAGTACCATGCCCATTACTACAACTGCCAACAATCCAGATTCGTGAGCAAATATTTCTGATTCTACAAAAACAAATAGAACTGTAGATAATGATACTACGTTTAATAAATAATGAGGGATCCATTTTTTATTAATCACAAATGTTAATGCATGTGCGAAAGTAAATCCAAACGAAGTTCCAAAAAGTAATATCTTACCAAATTCAGTAAGTGCTGTTTTAGTGAAGCCACTTCCTCCACCTACACTTATAAATTCAAACACCAATACTGCTACTAGAGCTCCTATTGGATCTATTAGAATTCCTTCCCATTTTAATACGGCAGAAATATCTTTTTTTAATGGAATATTTCTAAGAATCGGAGTAATTACTGTTGGGCCTGTTACAATTATTAAACCTGAAAATAAGAAAGATAATTCCCAAGCCAATCCAAAAATATAATGAGCTAAAAAACCCGCACCAAAAAAAGTTACAGCTGACCCTAGCGTAATAAGCTTGGTTATGACTGGTCCAACATTTTTAATTTCATCTCTTTTTAGCGTTAAACCTCCTTCAAATAAAATTATACTAATGGCTAAGGAAACAAAGTAATACAATCCATCTCCAGGAAAAAGCCCTTTGGTTCCATTCCAGATAGGTTCTATATACTTAGTTTTGTCTTCAGTTAAAAATTCTGCTGCTATAGGGCCTACTAAAAGCCCTATTAAAATTAATGGAAGAATTGCTGGTATTTTAAATCTCCATGCTACCCATTGTGCTAATATTCCTAGAATAATAATTCCTGCTAACTCTAACATAACCACTTTACTATTAAATTCTAAATTACAAAAAATAGTTAAATTGAAAAGTCTTCTAAAATTAATTTTTTATGTTTTTTTCTTTACATGAAAGTACTATCTTGTACTTTTGATATCATAAAAAATTTACACTTGCAAAGCATAAAAAAAATTTTAGTTGGAATTGCTTTTTCACCAAATTTAAAGCCAAATATTTTTGAAGCTGTTAGACTAGCTAATATGTTTGAAGCTCAGCTTGTTGGTGTTCATGTTGGTGAAAAAACAGTTAAAAAAGAACAACAATTATCACAATTAATTTCAGAAGCACCCATCTTAAAGCTTCCTGTAATGACAGTTTGGCAAAAAGGAAAACCTGTAGATATAATTCTAAAAACAAGTGTAGAAGAAAATATTGATCTGCTAATTTTAGGGGCTTTGCAACAAGAAAATTTATACAAATACTATGTTGGATCTGTCGCTAGAGAACTAACCAGAAAAGCAAATTGCTCTGTATTATTACTTATTAAGCCATCTATAGAAAGAGTTAAATGCAATCACATAGTTGTAAATGGTTTAAAAGATAAAAAAACAATAGAAACAATACAGGCTTCTTTTTTAGTTTCTAGAGCATTAGCATGTAAAAGAATTACCATTGTAGAAGAAATTAGTCAAAAAGAAATTGAGGTGAAGGTTTCTGATGACCACTCGTTAAGAAAAGCAACTATTGAAAAAGAAAAATTAAAAAGAAGAGAAGATTCTAGAGTTCATAAAATACTAGAAACAATACACACTCAAGGAGTTTCTATAAAAATTCAAAGTATTTTTGGAAAGCGTGGGTACTCAATTGGGCATTATGCTAAAGTAAAAAGAGCTGATTTATTAGTTATGAATGCTCCCTCAAAAACCACAATTTTAGATAGAATTTTTCCTCATGACATTGAGTATATCCTCACAGAACTTCCTACAGATGTTTTAATTGTAAAATAATGACTAAAAAAAGCCCTATTAAAACATTCGTTGGTGAGCTTCCAAGAAATATTTTTTCTGGATTTGTGGTATCATTAGTAGCATTACCTTTAGGATTAGGCTTAGCTTTAGCATCTGGTGCTCCACCAATTTCTGGAATTATTGCAGCTATTGTTGGTGGATTAGTATGTACTATTTTAGGAGGATCTAATGTCACCATTACAGGACCAGGTAATGGTTTAGTTGTTGTTATCTTAAGTGCTATCACCATTCTTGGAGATGGCAATATGTATGAGGGATACTTATACACGCTAGCAGCAATTATTATTTCAGGTGC
>MDTG01097862.1_pt1 | contig 16466 bp, 15 predicted proteins | sample 811421 | NCBI WGS metagenome assembly MDTG01 (sample SAMN05326645, study PRJNA326480) | marine metagenome | isolation source: seawater | place: Pacific Ocean: South East | collected 2011
TTCTGGTTCTGGTTCCGGTTCCGGTTCTGGTTCAGGTTCCGGTTCTGGTTCAGGTTCGGGTTCGGGTTCTGGCTCCGGTTCCGGTTCTGGTTCTGGTTCCGGTTCCGGTTCTGGTTCTGGTTCCGGTTCTGGTTCTGGTTCTGGCTCAGGTTCTGGCTCAGGTTCCGGTTCGGGTTCGGGTTCTGGCTCAGGTTCTGGTTCGGGTTCTGGCTCTGCAACGTCGGTTTTAATAACTAAACTTATGGTTCGGTCTTCTTGCAACGGACGGTCATCGTTTGAAAAACTAAGGTCTGTTATTTTGAAATCTACTCTAAAATTTTGGTCTTGGTCTATTTCTTGTGGCCATCCATATAATTTTTTATCTGTGTCATCCCATAACATCCAAGGTATTGGGTGTGTAGTATAATCATTGGGATAATCATCCCAATCGTTTTTATCAGTTGCATGACTACGAGAATCAGTATAATTATTACCACTCGTGACAATGCCTTCAGATTGAAAAGTTTGTGATGAATAAGTACCATCTGGATTCTCATACAATTTCACAGAGCCTTGAAGATATCCTTCTATTGTATTATCTGTAATTCCTCTTGCTACAGTATTCCCGTCGTCGTCCACTTGTCCGGTTACAGGATACACAATGTCTATTTGAATATCACTACTCGGCAAATCAATCACTTGTCCAGATGAATCAATAACTTGAGGTTTATATTCAAAATACAATCCGGGTAAAATTTTAGCTTTAGAAGGATACTGGGTAAAATTTAGCGCAAATTCGGGTTCAGGTTCTGGTTCTGGCTCTGGTTCGGGTTCTGGTTCGGGTTCAGGTTCTGGTTCGGGTTCAGGTTCGGGTTCAGGTTCGGGTTCCGGTTCTGGTTCAGGTTCTGGTTCTGGTTCGTGTTTGCCACCTGCCCCTATTATATGTAGTATTCCTTTTCCAGTTGTTGGTTCTCCATTTATAATACCGCTGGTTTGTTCATCGGGATAGCTTGCTACAATAATTGAACCATCTGAACTAATAGATAAAGCATCTCTGGCCCTGTCGCTTCCTATTTGACTTGAATAACTAGGTAAATTGACTATATCTGTAAAATGTAATAGAAAATCGCCTCGTTCTTGAAGTTTATATATCTTAATTAATTCAGTAGGTATTATTTGATAATAATAAATAAAAAGATATTCCGCATCACCACTTATTTGAGTAGTTGTTCCTCCCATAACGTAATCTTCATTCGGTATCTCATGACTTTGGTTCCAATTGTTCCCAGAATATTTATATACTCTTGCACTATAAGGTGGAACAATACCTATATATTCTTCTGTTAACCCATGCGTAATTGTATTACCATCATTTTTACTAAATCCAATATTGTCGTAAGCAAGTCGTTGATTATTTAAATGTCCTAATATAGTTTGTCCATATTGAATCCAATTATTACCAGACTGTTTGTATGTGTATATTGCCCCAACTTGTGTAACAATTCCATTGGAATCAGTAGTAGTAAAATTTGGTGCACCAATACAAATTTTATTTCCATCATTCGTAATCGAAACAAAATGTCCGAATAAGGTAGAATCAGCTTGATCTGTTTCACCATACATGTCTTGGATGAGAGTCCAATCACCATTGTAATAACGAAATATAGAAACAATTCCCGAAGGATTCGATGTAACATCTGAGGCATAACTTTCTCCCAAAATTACATATTTCCCATCACCACTAATATCACATACGGGATCCCTTTGTATTGTTTCGGTAGTATTGACTTGGCCCTTTGCCGGAATTGTACGTCCAATTTGACTCCAAGTATTGGTATTTGTATCAAAATCAAAGATTCTTAATGTGCCTTTTGTGCTTGGAACATTATCATTGGGTTCACTTCTACTTATAACCGCAATTCTATAACCATCACTGCTTAGTGCAAAATCATATCCGAATTCGTCGGTTATATTTTCTCCCAATATTGTATTTCCCAATTGATGATAACTTGCAGGTCCTCTTTTATAAATAATTACGGCTCCACCTTGTTCTCCTGAATTACCAGTTGTATTATAATTCGTATCACTAACCGCGATTATAGATCCATCATTATTTGTTTTATTTTTTTTAGCAAATTCACCACTAGTATTGCCATCATTTGCTCTATTAATAATTTGAGAATTGTTCCAAAGAGGGACGTGTTCTGGTTCAGGTTCTGGCTCTGGTTCAGGTTCAGGTTCCGGCTCTGGTTCGGGTTCTGGCTCTGGTTCAGGTTCTGGCTCTGGTTCAGGGGGAAGTTGAAAGCAAGCATCTGAAAATTTTAACCTCCTGTATCCACCTAAATAACCAATTTGTGTATCTCCAGAACTATTTAAAGAATGATAACTAACTATTCCAAAATTATCTTCTGATGTATTTATTATTTGTTCATTTCCATTTGCGTCAATTTTGAGATCAGGTATTGTTATTATTATTTCGCCAGTATAATAATCAACGTTCATATTTTCGACTCTAAACTGTAATCCATTCGAATCGTGGCTATATTTATTACCAGATACTTGAGTAATTTGAAAATAATCTGGTTTATTTACAACAAAACCGATTGGATTAGTATCCGGTATACGTATGGCGTAAGTTCCTGTATTCATTCCGATATAATCGTATAAATTATATGATACCGAGTTAAATTCGATTTCTCCGGCTATATTAACAAAATTATCAGTCAATTGACTCAAACATTGTACAATAATTTGTTCAGTTTCTGGTTCAGTTATAGCCCAATCATCAGTACGTACAAAAGAAACAACATTAATATTTGGACTATTTTTATCGTAAACTGTATGGTCAATATCAATATTTTGCGTTTTTTCAATAGTTAATTCAATATTTTCCAGTCCTTCATATACCATATTTACTGGAAAATTTTGTGTAATAATAAGCTCGATACCATCTCCTAATTTTATAGCATCACTTACATTTGTGGTAAAAACGATTTTTCTTTCACCTAAAACTTCCCATAATGTTCGTAAATCGGTTTCACTAAGTCCCTCTGTATTCGCAATAAATCCGGTTTCTTGCCCGTCAATCGTTGTACGATGACCGGTTATATTACTAATACTGTCTCTGAAACTTGTAGCGGCGGGATATATAAAAGACACCTTTGATAAAAAAGCATATTCTGTGTTAAAAATATGCTGAGGAGTTTTTAATATAATTGTTCCCGGCGAATATTCATTGACCTGAGTTAGCTCCAAATAAAAAGACTCAATTTCTGGTTCTGGTTCTGGTTCTGGTTCTGGTTCGGGTTCTGGTTCTGGTTGTGGTTCTGGCTCAGGTTCCGGTATAAGTCCTCTATTAAGCAAATCCTTCTTTAGATTCCAACCTTTCGCCTTATCAAGTGTATACTCGGAGTTATTCGCATGTCTTGTTCGTCTGTCGCCTTCGCGAGCAGAAATAATACATCTTTTATCTTCTATATTAGTTCCTTGTTTTCGCGCAGGCATTACTATAAGTTGGATATTAATGATGTATTAGAATATGCATAATCTAATATAGTACCCGTATCTCTTTCTTGCCAGCCATTTATTTTTATCTCACCTTGATGTACTTTTACATGACACTGTTTACACAATACAACCAAATTATGTAAACTATTCATATGAAAATTATCTATAAAACCATCACAATTCGCTTGACATTGCATACCAATATGATGTGTATCCAATGGAAGTGAATTTTCATTTTGAGGACTATATGAACAGATTTCACATCTTTTAACTAATAAGTTTGGGTTATATTTTGAAAACTTTGGTTTTAGACTTGGTTTCATTTTTACACCATTTCTTTTTAACATCTTACGAAATTTCTCATCTTTAAATACTTTGTAAGCTATTTTTGTACCATAGTCTCTGTTTTTTGGCGGACCGGAGGTAAGTTTTCTGTCAAAAATTAATTCCCCGTTATCCAATTCCCGTATATTTAGATGTACCACCTTCAAACTGGGTATCATATATGTAGTCTCTAATAATTCGAACAGGTGTGTTGCGAAAATATAACTTGCGTTTTTTTGGTCTAGCCATTGTAACATTGTTGTTACAATGTTAGTTGCAGACTCTCTCTCAGTTGATGCACAGAATTCATCGGCAATAACAAGTGTCTTATTTGTTGTATGCTTTACACATTTATCCGCTTCTGTAATTTCACATATAAATGAACTGTGTGCTTCAAATAAATTATCCGAATTACCAATCCTAACAATTAGTTTTTCATATGGTGTTATTTTGTATTCTTTTGCTGGAACAAACATACCAGACTGACACATTATTACCGATAATGCTACGCTCTTTAATAATGAAGATTTTCCTACAGAATTTACACCATATAGTAAATAACTATCATCACCACCAAGAATAATATCATTGGGGACAAATGCTTTTCTTTCATTCTTTAATAATTGTTCTATCATTGGATGGCGAAGTTCCTTAGCATTAATACCACTATTTTCAGAATCAACTAAAACAGGCCGAACATAATTCCATTCAATTGCCAACATTGCATAAGAATAATATACATCCATCCAAGCCATTGAATCAATAATTATCATCAAACATTCATCATAATATTTCTCATACCAATCAACAACCTTCTCCTTTACTAACTTATTTGTCAAACTATCTATCTTATGCTTCAAATATACAATTTCCTCCGTTTTTTTACGAGTAATATCAGAAGTAATTTTAACTTGAGATGTATTACTCGAAAATTTAAGATTTTTTGCATCCTCTTTTGATAAATATGAGTCAAAATTCGGACACTTCGAACCCCAATTCGCAATACCGTTATTATCAACCAGCTGCCCATCAACATATGACTTAATTTTTTCCTTCAATGCATTAGCTCTTTTTTTCGTAGTCTCAAAAAAATATCCGTCCTTATCAGTATTACGTAAATGTATTGTTTCACCACTCAAAGAACATAAATCACTACGAATATTTTCCAAATATTGAAAACATTTATCATAGCTATTATACAATTCCTCTAAATCTGGACTAATTCCTTCATTAAATACATTGCCTCTTCCATTTCTACAAGAATCAATAGCAAATTCTGCCTCTATTTCCGAAGAATAATTCTGGAATTTCTGAAAAATATTCTCATCTGGAATCCAATGTGGTCTCTCAGAATATCCCAATACAATTGTTAACAATGTAACTATACGATTATTCATATCATAAATCTTAGGAATATCCGAATAAGCATCAATGCGTCCGATTGCAAAACGACGATATAAACGTTCCAGATCATGAATATGAAGATGCTTCTTAATATCAGACAACAAAGTTCTATTTTTTACAAAGAATTCTACTGCATCATAACGCTGATTTAATACATCTATTTCACACGAAGGATGACGGACTAAATATAATAGCTTCTTCTTACCAGAACATGTTAACGTCTTATTTATAAACCTCATCAAATTGTCTTTCTCGTTCGAAAATACCTGTAGTTTTCTAAAAGCGTTGTTATATGTTACCAATTCTGTATTTTTAGATTGCGAAATGTATTTTGGACGAGATAAATTTTTTACAAAATCAGGATGGTGATCTTTCAAAAAATCCAACATTAACAGCATATTGCCTATATCTTGTTGCGATACATTCTCCAAATTAAGATTATCATAAATTTCTTCATAAATGTTATGATATTTTGAAAAAAATTTCTTAAGTAAATCCTTATGATTTTTGTGATTCAAAACGCAATTTTTAGCCTCAGATACAGAAATTACTTTATTATGTACTAATTTTTTAGTACCAAAATTTGGTAATTTAATGTCTTTGTTGCTAATTATATTCAATAGCACTTCATTCGCCCTATAAGTATCCATTAAATCGTGAATCTTTACATATAAATCTTGAATTGAATCACCGGGATTTTGTTCAATTTCCATTATGCGAATATCTCCCCTATTTGTATCTGAAATACTCATATACATATACCAATCATCTCCATCGGGTTCTACTAAAACAGATGTCAAAATCGCATCATCTTCCTCATTATCACTATCTAAATTACAACCTGGGGATTTAATATGAGTTACTTCACGTTTTGCGGGACTAGTATTTGTTACTTGTTCTACGTATACAATTGTATAACCGTTTTGAAGTAGTTTCTTTTCATGTCTCTTATAACTACACACATTTACACCGGCCATATAATGGCCTTCTTTCTTCTTAGTAACACGGAATCCAAGAATATTCTCACATACTTTTAATTGTTCTGCATCTCTTTGATCTCCGGGCGAATAAACTTCAAAAAAACTTCCACATTGCATAAGAACTATTGTCTTATGACCATACTTATTTCTATATTCATCTATTAATTTACAATATTCATCTAAAATATTAGGCATAATTTACCTCTCTCTAATTATATTTATAGAACTAGTCTTATGTTCATTTAAGATTAATCAAATGTACGTAAATTATGGGCGTGCCAGCCAGGACAACAACTGGCAAATAAACACCCTCCTATACTAAATCCACTATCATTCGCGTATGCTTGTCCGGATAATTTTATTTCCCGAACTTCCCACTCTTTTCGCCTATATGGAAAAAATCTAACAACTTGGTCTATATATACGATTGTATAACCGTTATATAGCATTTTTTTTTCATAATATTTATACATGTTGTATCTAAATCTAGATACTATTTTGCCATTCTCATTTGTTACATTAATACGAAGAATATCTCTACAAGCCGCGATTTGTTCCTCTTCATTAGTATCAGAATATACTTCATAAAAATCCCCTACTTGTAATAGAACTATTGTATCCGCACCGTACTGATTTCTGTATTTATTTATTTGCCTTGAATACTCATCGGCTATATTTGTCATTTCTATTAATATTCATTTATATTTTTCTCCAAGTGCGTCTAATTTTATAGTATAAGATTATAACTACTAATATTTAGTATGGCTTTTGTAGAAGCAAAAGATGGTGAAGTTGATTATCTTGATGTTGACACCCCAATCCCAGGACAGCAGTATGCGTGTATGTCGTTTATTTCTCCTGAAAAAGTTCTAGTAAAGAAAGAACAATTTGTATTAAATAAGTTTATGAAATCTCTTGCCGATAAGGAGGGTAATGTTGCTATCAATATCAATGATTTTGATTCAAAATACGAAGACTATATTACTTTGAATACTGAAGAAATTGAGGCAGATTTTCACAAAGATGCGGGTTTTCAAACATCCATGCGAGGTGTCAAAATTCGTGGTGTTTATAACACTTACGATGAAGCTTCACAACGTGCTAAGATTCTTCAGTCTTCTGATAGAGATTTTCATGTATTTGTTGGACAAGTCGGATATTGGCTACCATGGGATCCAAATGCCGACAATGTTGCAGAACAAGAATATATGGAAAAAGAGTTGAACGAACTTATGCGAAACTACAAATCCAATCAATTACAGCGCGATATGTTCTATCAAAATCAAGTTGATGAACAAAAGAAACAGGCCGCCCAAGAAACAGAGGAAAAAAAGAAGAAACTCGAGGAATTGCAGGAATCGCAGGAAGCTACAACAGAATAGATAATTTATTCCATTGTCTTTGCCGCAATTTGAATATCATCAAAAATTCTCATAAAATCAGACCAACATATCCAAAACAAACCGTCTGCATCGCTTGACCAATTTACTTCTTTTGCAATTTGCGGATATTGTTTCCATTTTGGAGAACTATCACACCAGTCAAGTCGACTTTCATGACTATTACCCCATGGATTTCTTAACTGAACTAACCTAATATTTCCTTCCTCAAATACTTGTAGTAAAGAGTAAGCATGTCTTTCTATTAAACCATCGTCTCTTGCTTTTTCCATCTCGTCTCCATGTATTGATGCGGCCATAACATAATTCTTATTATCACACTCCTTTAAATACTCAAACATCTTTTCATTATCATTCTTCTCTTTTGTTGGATGTATCCACATCTTTTGAAAATTCCATGGTTCTTCTTTCAATTTATTTAGCGCAGGTATTCGTTTTATCCAATCTTTCGTCTCATTATTCTTATTCCATAACTCTAATTTTTCACATCCAGTTAATACCATCCATGCTAATACAGGATATCCACCTGCTAATTTTGAATATGAACCACATACTTTTGCAAGTGCCTTTTCTAAAAGTAATATATACATTTCATTCTCATTTGGTTGAGCAAAAAGAGGACGCGGGATATCATACCATTTCTTCTCGGCACATGGTATTCTGTCATCTATTGTTATTGTTTCCCAATTTTTTGAACATATATTATATAATTTCAATTCATATTTACCTTCATCAGAAATCTCATTCGTTTTAAAAATATTTTTTTGGAAATAATTTGGAAACTCTGCTAAAGTAGATAATGCACATAATAACCAACAATCGCCCAATCCCCCCTGCAATATATCATTCGGTTCTACACCGTGGAATAATACCATTTCTGCACATTGAGGTTGTAATTTACTTGCTCTTATCCAAGACGCATTTTCATGTTTTACATCGCCAATAGAGTTGTTATTTGCTGGAAAATCAGTATCACAAAATAGCCCATTTTCTTGTCCCTGTGTCATATACTCAGAATCACAGTTGTAATAAGACTTTACTACTATCCCAGATTTTGTCCAATCAGCAAGCTCCGGTGATATTATATTTCCGTCTTTACTTTTCATATACATATAATTCGAATTACATGAACCTCCTATACCCCAACAATACCTATTTCTATATAAATACTTATGATCTTCCTCATTATAATATACTTCCCTACCATATACCTTCTTTCCAGTCTTTTTATAACCTCCGCGAATATTATAATATTTTGAATATACTATTATCGCATCCGGAATTTTATATTCTGTCTTTATATCGCTTTCGTCATTGAATAAACTACACTTCTCCACATACATTTCATCATCCTTTATCCATTTTCTCGTATTATTCAATACCTCCCATTTACCTTTTGATAAAATATCAGAACATTTACAATATGCTCGAAATGAAAGACTATATAGTCTTGTTCCAATTACATAATAATCTGGGCGAACTTTATATATAAACATATCAGACTCTACATTACTAAATATATCTTCGCCCAATTTTCCCTTTTTTGATAAACATTGATATTTTCCTGATAAGTTTTTACCACCATACTCTTTTGAACATTTCACAATTATCCACATATTAGTTAATATTACTAAAACATCTGTTTTCTACATTTTTAATTCTTTCAATAATTAATGAACCAATCTATTAACTTGAACCTGTTACTAGATATCACCATCATGGGATTAATACTCGCCATTGGATTCCTAATACCCAGTCTTTTTCGTTCAAATTCACAAGAAGGTTTCAAAAATCCATTCAAAAAACCTTTCAAAAAACTTGAAAAACAATTCAAAAAACTTCAAAAAGAAGCAAAAAAAGCCGGAAAGAATGTTGTGCAATGTGAAAAAAGACTTAAAAGACATAAAGATAAACTTGCAACTGTCAAACAACAACTTGCAAGAGTCGAAGGACAAAGAAATTCCTGGCGCAGAACAGCAAACTCGAGAAGAAGAATTATTCGTAGAAAAGACATAAAACTTGATAATCAAGAAAAAATGATGAAAGGACAAGCCAGAGAAATTGCTCATTTAGATGAAGCCGGTGACAAATTACGTCAAAGAATCGTTAAAAGAAGATCTGATACATTTAACAATGATGACCTAAAGGTATAGATTATAAAAATTATCGATTATATAATAATGAAAACACCAATGTGTTTATATTTAGGCCTTATAGCCATAGCAATTTTACTAACATTTGATGTACTATTACATAGAAGTGAGTCATTTTCTTTATATACGTCCCTCAGTTACGCGGCAAAGGCGCAAGCTGAAGAATCAGAACCAGATTCAGAACCAGAATCATATACAATGGGCGATGCCATGTCAAAAGGTTTCAGGGATCACGGAGTTGGAGGAGCTGTCGCACTAGGCGGTGTATATGGTACAATGAAAGGTGGACAAGCAATTTACAATGGTGGTAAATCCGCCCGTAAAGCATTCCTTAAACAATCATGTAAAAATATGGTGCGTAGAGCAAACAGAAAATGTAGAGAAAAATGGAGAAAAGTCAAAATGCAGGGAGCAAATTGCGATGGTGTAGAAAATCAACTTACCAATTGTAAACAAAATATGGAAGATCAACTTAGTCAAAAAGATAATGTTATACAAAATCTTGAAACTGAGTTACTAAAACAGGATATTGAACTTCAACAACTTAATGATGAAAAAAATACTAATATTGAAACTATTGCTGAACTCGAAGCTTCTTATAATGACCTTGCGTCTAAAGTAAAGACTCAACGTACAACTACCATCAACTCTCGCGAATTATAAATTATTTATACTAGTTAATTATGCCTGTTAACAAAACGCGCAAACAAAATAAAAAATTGAAACGCAAATTAACAAGGAAATATAAAAAAACTCTTTTGAAGAAAAACAAAACTCTAAAAAAAAAATTAGGAGGATCGGACAATAATAGTATTGATACCCTTGATACTAATATTAGTTCAATTCAGTGGAAAGAAAATTTGTCAGAATTAGGAAAAAGTATATTTTTAGATGATGCAAACAAGTCAGGTAGTGATTCGTCTATACCAGAACTTAATAAGATGAAATCCAGAAAAAACAGTCCTACTAAAAATTCAAAAAAAACTAAGCGTTTGATTATTTCAAGTTCTTGGAATTCAAACAATCCAGTAGAAGTACATGAAGGTAATACTGTAGAAGATGCAAGAAGAAATGCTATTCAATCTCAAATGAAATCATCCAGAACCAGAAATAATTCCCCGAAAAAAGACTCTAATATAATTAGTATTCCAAATGCAATTCAACATATCGGCCCCACACGCACAACAATTGCCAAAAATCGAGAAGCCAATCAAATTGCTGCCCAGAGAGAAGCCCAGATTAAAGAAAACGAAGAAAGAAAACAATTGGCAGAAAAACGTAAAAACGCCATTTTAAGGCTACGCAATAAAAACTAATTTTGAAGTTTTATATTGAATCATAACCAATACAGTAATGAAATTAAAAATATTACTAAATAACTAATTACTAATGGCTTCTATTGATGATTATGATTTAAATACTAAAACCGAATTTTCGAGGAGAGCATTATGTCCAAAAGATGATAAATTTTGCGAAGATGTCCAATGTAAATGGGTATGTACTCAAAATGCTGAATGTAAAATGGAATCAAGACCCGTTTGTGATGTCCCCAAATGTCGGGTTATATGTGACCCACCAAAAACTCCACAATGTACCGTAAGAACCTCAGCACCTGTATGTAAAACTGTTTGCAAAAAAATTGATGGATGTTATTCTTGCTCAAATGTATGTCAACCTATTAATTCTTGGCTTGAATGCGTAAAACCAAAACCATCATGTCATGTCAAATGTGACCCACCAAATTGTAAGAAAGAATTTGAATTGCCTAAGGCTGGTTGTGCTAAACCTACATGTAAACTCGTATGTCCTCCATCTAAAGATGGTTCATATTCATATACTACTGCCAATCTTTGATACATTTAATCATACCATTAATTAACACATTCACTTATGAGTTACACATATGAAAAATACAAAAAATGATAATATTACAAAACCAACTCCTATATGGAATAATCTATCATCAATCCAAAATATTTCCTTCAAAATATAAAACAACTCTATCACTTTATCCCACCATTCCCCATATTTCAAATCTTCATACTTCTTAACATCAAGTAATTCTAATAAAATTTTGTGCCATGTTAATACAAAATCATCTACCAATTCCCTAACAGATACATCCAAAAATGGATTCTTGGTTGAATCATTTTCAATTTTATCAGCTGGTAACTTTGTTGGTTTGAATGATTTTTCCTTTTCTAACTTGTTTAATTCATCACGTAGTTTTATCTTACTATCCGCTATTGATGTATCCAATACCATTGTAATTCACTTAGAAAATAATTTCAAAAACTTATACCTCTTGTTTCATTATACTCATTTATTATCTTATTCACCATAAATACAGTATCTTCTACACTTTTTACATTAGAAATTCCTTGTCCACAACCATATATATTTGACCAAGCTTTGGGTTTATTATTTCCAGAACTAAAAACATCTTTACTATTTTTTGTATCCTTGTTTGCTATTACATCACTTATTTTCATACCCGCGTTTTCTATCGATTTACTCAAATAATTACCATGAATTCCGGTAAACATATTCGTATTAACTATATGTTCTGATGTAGAATCAATTACCATATTCTTATAATCATCTGGTGCATTCGCCTCCGTCGTTGCTATAAAGGGAGACCCTATATATGCAAAATCTGCCCCCATCGTTACTGCTGCTGCTACACTTTTACCATTTGAAATAGCTCCAGATAACGCAAGTGGGCCATCAAACCATTCTCTTATTTCTTGTATCAATGCAAATGGCGATAATGAACCAGCATGACCTCCTGCACCTGCAGCCACGGCTATTAAACCATCTGCTCCCTTTTCATAAGCTTTTTTCGCATGCTTATTATTTGTCACATCATGTAATACAACTCCTCCATATGAATGCACTGCATCGTTTATTTCTTCCTTTGCACCAAGACTTGTTATTACTATAGGTACTTCATGTCTCACTATAGTTTCCATATCTTCCATCAATCTATCATTGGATTTATGTACTATCTGATTTACAGCATATAATGGACATTCTATATCATCATTATCCAAACTATTCTTTATATTCACCAACCAATCATTCAAAGTTGATTCTTTCTTTTCATTTCTTGCATTCAAAGCCGGAAAACTACCAATGATTCCTGCTTTACATTGATTCACTACCAACTTTGGAGTAGACACAATAAACATCGGTGCAGCTATAATTGGTGCCTTCATATGCCTAAGCATAAAAGTTTTACTTGTCATAAACCTTTCTATTGAGTTTTAGTTATCTTTTTTATTCATTCGTAATCTCTCTCTTAAAAATCCAGAAGATCTCGATTTATATTCCTTACATTCTTTATTTATACTCTTCTCTTTCTCTAAAACTCTAAACTTTTCTCTTTGTTGTGCATTTATATTCGGCATTACTTTAAGAATATCAAAAAAATCATATTCTATTATTAAAAACATCTCTAAAATATCTATTATGGACTGTAATATTTCTGAAATAATTAATATCACCAAATACGGTATTCTCAAAGATTTAAAAGAATTCAACTTTACTGGCTTCTATATTATACTTTTTGCTCTTGCAATGGATAAACTAATCTTTTCTAGAATTGTCGAACTTTTCATGTAAATTATCTCTTCAATATATATATACAATGATGTTTAACCAATTAGCCAAACCAATGGATGGTAGCAATAGTGGGAATAATAGCGGAGGTGGATGCGGAAATGGTGGCTGAGGATAATAAATACATATATGTTCAAAAGCTATTAAATCATTCAAATATGACGGTCTATTTCTAATTAAATGATTCAGACTCGACTTAATGATGTTATCTCTTTTCAATAAACATATATAAGGTTATAGTCCTTTAATAGAATAATCCAAATATGGATTCAAATTTGGCTTAGTGGTCTAGTGGTATGATTCCTGCTTTGGGTGCAGGAGGTCCCGGGTTCGATTCCTGGCTGAGCCCTTTATACTTGTATAAAAGTATCTCTTTTGCTATAAAAATGATTAAACATTCTTATAGTTTACAATAAGAAACAGAATATTGTAAAACACTAAATTATCTATTATGCATAAGCTTCTTAGTCTAGATAACTTAGTTAACGGTAAAGTTATTAAACGTCCATCGGCTACATGTAAGACACCCTATGTAGCTGATGTTGAATTAGAAGATGGTAGTATTGTATTAGCTCATACAACATCACTTGGTTGCGGAGGATTGGTTAATGCTGGCTCGAATGTATTAATGAAAAAGATTGACAAAGTCGGGAATAAGTGTAAATTCAAGGTAATTCTGTCTATTGTTGAAGAAAAAGGTAATATTCAATATATTGGAACAGATACATCTCTGCCAGAACTTATTGTTAAACAATGCTTAGAAAATAATCTAATCAGTTCATTAAGTTCTATCAAATCATTGAAAAGTCAAACAACTTTCATGAATTCCCGCTTTGATTTCGCAGGAATTGATGAAAATGACAATGAATTTGTATTAGAAGTAAAACACACTCCTAAGGCAGATTATGTAGATTGTCTTGCTAAAGAAAAGAAAAAGATGGACTTGTCAAACTATGACTATAATGATAAAATCTCATATTTTCCAGACGGATATCGTAAAAAAGTCAAAGATACCATCAGTCCCAGAGCTTTGAAACATATTAATGAGCTTTCCACAATTAAAAAAACTACAAACAAAAGGGCCATTATATGCTACGTTATTCAAAGAACGGACGTATCATCATTTCAACCAAGTAACATTGATCCCATATACAAGGAAGCTGTAATTGAAGCAGTTCAAAATGGCGTTCAGGTATTACCAATCGTAATCAAATGGACGAGAGAGGGAGAATGTCACTTTGTTAAAGATGATTTAAAAGTAAACATATCTATTTAAGATAATGTATGCTTTTTTGAGAAATTTTAATTCTAAACAATTTGGTAATATATTCCATAAATATTTACATAAACCAGTGTATATTGTTCCAATTAAAACTCAAGAAATGACAAAAACAATGTCATCTTTACAAACACTCTTATACGAACACAAAATACCAAATGGTAGATGGAATTTAGATGAAAATTATAATGGCTCCATGAGTAGAATTGCTACTAAGAATAATGAGTTCAATAATCATGACCATTGTGGAGGCGATTTATGTAAATTTCCTCCTAAAAATACATAACCAATATCATTATCTTGCCAAACACCATTTAAAAGTAAATATATTTATTTGAGATAATGTATGCTTTTTTCAGAACTTTCAGTTCTAAACAATCATGTAATCTATTTAATAAATTTCGTTATCAATCACTACCTTTTAAAAAAAGCAATTATTTACAAATATTCTTACACAATCAAAAAACAATCAATCATACATCAAAACAAATCGGAGCATGTGTAACATTAATCGCATTAGGAACTGTTGCATCATGTAACGAAGATCACATAAGTGCCCAAGAATTAAACTGGTCTAATCATGGTGCTTTGTCCGCATTAGATTCCAAATCTATTCGTAGAGGATATCAAGTTTACAAAGAAGTTTGTGCATCGTGTCACTCAGTCGAAAGATTAGCTTTCAGAAATTTAGTCGAATACGGCGCTTGGTCAGAACAGGAAGTAAAAGCAATAGCAGAAGAAGTTGAAATTGTAGACGGGCCCAATGATGATGGAGAAATGTTCGAGCGTTCAGGAAAACTATCGGACTATATGCCCGGCCCATATGCCAATGAAGAGGCGGCGCGAGCTGCTAATAATGGAGCATTGCCGCCAGATCTTTCTTTAATAGTAAAGGCAAGACATGGTGGCACAGACTATATCTTCTCTTTACTTACAGGATACTGTGAAACTCCTGCCGGAAAGGCACTTCTTCCGGGATTGTACTATAATCCATATTTTGCGGGAGGTGCAATCGGCATGCCCGCACCATTAATGGACGAACAAGTAGAATATCCCGACGGAACTCCTGCAACAGTAACTCAAATGGCAAAAGATGTTGCATTATTTCTGGCATGGGTTGCAGAACCCGAACACGATGAAAGAAAAAAAGCGGGGTTTAGATGGATAACCGCACTAACTATTGCGGCTTTAATTGCTGGTTATACTAAGCGCTTTAAATGGGCAAATCTTAAAGCTCGAAAGATTACTTATTCAAACTTTTAAACTATATAAATCGCGTCTTTCTTTTTTTTTGTAACAGACTTCTTCTTTGGTATTTTACTTTTCTTCAGTGTTTTTTCTTTCTTTAATGTTTTTGTTGGTTTTATAAAGTGTATAAATTCTACATTATACTTTTTTGTAATACCTGCATCCACCTTTCGCGTATTGCCACCCATAATATAGCTATACACTCTTGCATATGCCCACGATTCTGGTGTTTGATTCGGTCTCGAACCGCCATTATAATACGCCGCCATTCCCTTTTTAAAAACCTCTTCTAAAGCTTTTACGGGCATATTGCTTACTTTCGCAATGTTTTTTAAGTTACGCCCACCCTTTATTTGTTCTATTTCTTTACCATAAATAGAATTAAATGTTTCTGTCCAATTTGATTTTTTACTAACAAACGCAGTTTTTGGACGAGTCGTACCTTCAAAAATCGATTTAATTTGAGCCTCTCTATCTTTTCCTTCAAGACCTTCCAAATATCTATCGGGAATATTTCTAGTTTTTCCTTTGTAAGTTACCAACACCATTAATCATTTGTCAACAAAAAAAA